>Ga0209632_10000217_pt1 | contig 59697 bp, 26 predicted proteins | sample COG_10_FD_184754 | JGI IMG/M metagenome (GOLD analysis project Ga0209632, IMG submission 184754) | Pelagic Microbial community sample from North Sea - COGITO 998_met_10 (SPAdes) (version 2) | ecosystem: Environmental > Aquatic > Marine > Neritic zone/Coastal water | place: Helgoland, sampling...
GCTGGTAATACAGGGAATGTTCTTGTTGACCCATACGATGTAGCAAGTACAGGTTCAATACTAAACGGTCAAACCTATTCTGGATACAACGGTGTAAATGTAAATGTCAATTTTGATAATACGGCTAGTTCGTCGTGGAGTAATGGGTTTGTTACGGAGGGAACCACATATGATACAAATCAAACTTCAACTGGTTATTGGATGCAAGTTGATATAGGTCAAATAATAGCATTAAAGAAATATCAAATCCACAACACAGGCAATACATCTTTTCATAGTAGAAATGCAAAAACATGGAAATTATTATATAGTGATGATGGTTCTACATGGAGTTTGGCGAGCGCTGTAACAGATCATACGGATTGGAGCGTAACCTCTACATTAACCGCTGGTGCTGTAATGCACGAAGTTGAATTAACCGAACATAAATTAGGACGTTATTGGAGATTATCTGTTGAGGCAGTTAATGGAGATTCTACATATCATCAAAGAGAATTATTTCTTTTAGGTATTACAGAAGCAGAATATAACTCAGTATCGAATAGTACTAGTTCTTCTGCTGTAGACCCTTACGATTTGGCTAGTAGTAATTCAACATTATCGGGACAGACTTATACGGCTTCTTCAGTCCACACTTCTAACGCACATCCTGCTTCAGGTGCTTTTAATGGGGTTTTAATAGAAAATGCCCCTGCTTGGATTTCTCATGATACTTCTTATTCGTCTGGAAGTCATAATACAAGTGAATCGACATCTGGTTATGCTGGTGAGTGGATACAAGTGGATATTGGTCAAAGTGTTGTAGCAAAAAATTTTGCATTTTATACAAGAAATGTAAGTAATAGAGACGCGAATGATGCTAAAAAAATGAGATTATTTTCAAGTACCGATGGAACTAATTGGACACAAGTATATGATTGGACTAATTTAACAACTTCGGATTGGAGACCAAGCGCAGGAGGAACCCCACTCGCATTAACACTTGATCAAAACGCTACAGGCAGATATTTTAGACTTGTTATAAATGAATTAATGGGAACAGGCAGCTTCGCTCAAATAGCTGAATTTACTATAAACGGTATTTTGTCTTCTCAAGTCACTAGTTCTTCTAGTTCTTCTAGTTCTTCTGCTGTAGATGTGCCTATTGACTTAGACAAGTTGAAATTTACGTACACTAAAACGGTGGATGGTAGCAATAATATTGTCACTACGGATGGATTTAGACTAGACTCATTCTATTACAACGGGTTGGGATTAACCAATCTAACAAATGAAGAATTCTCAGACCTATCCGATATAAGTTTGAATGCTACAACATTAGTCAACGGTCATATGATACAATACGACGGTTATTACTTCACTAATATTGAACCAACTATCGGTGACATTAGTTTCAACGGTGACTTATTACCAGATGTCACAAACACCAGAGATATTGGCAGCACCTCACGTAAGATTAAGGACATACATGTAGCAGGAACAATCGCAACAGCACAATTAAGTGTTGGAACAGCAACTTACCCCAACGCATATGGAAACACAAACCAGTTCTTGAGAGCAAACAACACCGGAACCTTATACTGGTCTCATGTTTACTTGAACGACCTACACGATGTAAATACTGCTTCTCTTGCAAACGAACACTTTTTAAGTTACAATAGTACAAGTAGTTCATGGCTTGTGTCTACGCTACCAAACGATAACTCTGCCAACATTGTTACATTGAATTCGCAAGTAACCGATATATCCAATTACACAATCGCTCTTTCGGCTGAAATATCAGATTTAAGCAGCGAATCGGTAAGAGATATTTCGGATTTATCTTCTCTTATATTTAGTACTCTTTCCACAGAAATATACGATTTAAGTCAAGAAACCATTAACGATATTAAAGATTTAAGCGACGCACTTCATTCCAGGATTTATCATGATATTTCAGATGTTGTAGCAGGAGCGGGTCCTGCTTTAGATACATTAAAGGAATTGGAAGATTACGTTACTGGTTTAAGCGGCAATACAGTTGGAGGATTGATTACTGATATAATCGATTTAAGTAATGGAGTTCCTAGAGAGTTTAATGATTTGTCGGATGTAAGTACATCGGCGATTTCAACTGGAAAATTGATAAAATGGGACGGTAGTTATTTTACAGAAACACAATTACTATACGATGAAGCAGGAACAGGTTACATCGGAATAGGAACAAATAGTCCTACTTACCCATTAACCGTGAATAGTTATACTACTGCTACCGTATCCAACGCGGGTTACTTAGACCAAAGTGGTGTTGCTTTGAAACAACAAACGAACGCTGAAATATCTATTTATGCTTCAAAGGGTATATGGACTGGAACGAGCTTTTTTGCGTCTTCTGATATGAGAATAAAGAAAGACATAGTTGATTTGGTACCCTCTACATGTATGGAACTAGTAAGAAAACTACAGGGAAAGAAGTATGGATTTGTAGACCATATTAAACATGGAAGTAAGGAAGTGTATGGATTTATAGCACAAGACGTAAAGACAATATGTCCTAGTGCTGTAACTACACAAGAAGAGTTTATTCCAGATGTATTTCACGCAGCCGAACAAATTACTTGGTCGAAGGTAGATAAAAAATGGAAATTAACAATTCATGATGATAATATTCAGTTTCGAGAAAATAGTGTAGTGCGATTTTACGTATCCGATAGAAAAAACAGTGAAATAATGAAGGATGTTTCGAATTGTAAAAACGAACCAAATTCATTTGTATTTGACAAAATATACGAAGACATATTTGTATACGGTCATCAAATCAAAGACTTTTTGGCGTTGGATAAAGAACAATTGTTTACATTACATCATGGTGCTATTCAAAACCTGGATGATGCGCAACATAGTATTAAAGATGAGGTAAATGATCTTAAAACGGAAAACAAACAGTTAAAGGAAACTATAGAAGGATTACAACAACAGTTAATAGTAATAAAATCACATTTAGGGATAATGTAAACGCCTATTAGGGGTTAAATTTCTCTCCCTTTTTTAAAAACCAAAATAATAAAGGAAATATAAAATTAACATTTTTATTATAAATTATAAATTATAAATTATAAATTATAAATTATAAATTATAAAAATGTTAATTAATCAAATTTTTAATGAACCTAGATTATATACATGAGTTTTAATACATTTTATTTGAATTCACAAAACTCATCGGGTATTGTAGATGGTTCAAATGTGGTAATTGGTGGAAAATTAGGTATTTCAACCAATACACCACAATATGCTTTGGATGTTAGTGGAACAACCAATACGAATGATTTAATAGTCAATAATGCAAACATTTCTAATTTTGACTTATCAGGAGATATTGTAACTAATAATTTACTACAAACAAAAGCGGAAACTACAAAATCGGTTATTTTCGACGTAGTTGTCTCGTCTAAAACAGCAAATGCCGCCAACTCGTCTGGAAGTTCTAGTGGATATTTTATTAATACGTTGGAAACTCCGTTTATTCATTTTACAGTTGGAAAAACATACCGTTTTAATCAAAATAATTCTACCAATTCTTCTCATCCTATTCTTTTTTATTTAGATGAAAATAAAACATCGCAATACAGTACTGGTGTTACAACAAATGGAACTGCTGGTTCGAGTGGTTCGTATGTTGAAATACAAGTTACGGAATCAACACCTCAAACTCTTTATTATCAATGTCAAAATCATTCGTATATGGGTAATAAAGCATACGTCGAAGGAAGTAACATTACTTCCATTACTTCTGTGGGAACACTAACTGCTGGTGTATGGAATGCTTCTATCATAGAAAAACAATATATAAATACTGAAACTATTTCTATAAATGATATTAGTGATGTGTCTTTTAACGCCGTTTCAACGACAATCAATCAACCGTTGACATGGGATATCAGCAATCAAGTATGGGACGCGTCTACAACTATATCGGTCGATACTATCAATGAAAAAACAAATAACAATGGTGTTGTAATTGAAGGAGTTACTGTAAAAAACAACGGTGTAACAGCCGGTTCGAATGGAACAATAAGCGCGTCCAATTTCAATGTTGGTTCTAAAAATGTAATATCTGCCACCGCTCAAGGTTCATTTACCGATTTAGAAATAAAATCATCGGGGGGTAATATTGGATTGTTAGTTTTCGGACAAACCGGTAATACTGAAATATCTGGTACACTACAGATAGATGATATAACTGAAAAAACGTCGGCTCATGGAGTAGATATAGAAGGAGTTATTATTAAAAACAACAGTATAACAACAGGTTCGAATGGAACAATAAGTGCAACTAATTTTAATATTGGTTCTACCAATGTAATATCTGCCGCGGCTCAAGGTACATTTGCCGATCTAGAAGTAAAATCAGGAGGTAATACTGGATTGTTGGTTTTCGGACAAACCGGTAATACTGAAATATCTGGTACACTAGAAGTATCAAGTGATATAAGTTTTAACGGAAACCTCTATCAAAATGGTTCATTGTTTACGAGTGGAGGAGGCGGTGGTCTCACCGACTTGAGCGCCACATCCATAGCAGACCTTAGTGATGTTTCCTTCAACTCCACCTCTACAACACAAGGTTCCGGATTAATATGGAATAACACTGACAAATTATGGGAACCAGGAACACTAACGGCCAGTATCACAAATAAGACTACTACTACAAGTGGTGGCGGATGGGTTGATAAAGTTGCAACCAATACTCCAGCCTATGATTTTTTTGGAGATACAGTTTACGATGGAAATGATACAATCTATTTTGTAGGAGGTAGGGAAAATAGTTCTACAGTAAGAAATTATGTATGGGGTTATACGCTATCAACAAATACATGGGCGCAAGTAACTACAACGGGTACGTTTCACGCACAGATATTAGAACACTCTGTTATTTATTACAATAATTGTATATACGTCTTCGGTGGATGGGCTGGTAGTGGAAGTAATTTTAATGAACTGTATAAATTAGACCTAACACAATCAACTCCAACATGGAGTTTGGTTTCTACTGGTGGCTCCATAAGTGCGATGAGAGGAGCATCGGTTACAATGTATAATAGTAAACTAATTGTTTTTGGTGGGTTTGACGGATCCTCCTTGAATGATGTATATGAAATAGATTTAACCGCTGGAACTCCTACTTGGACGCAATTACACAATGGAAGTGGAACCGCTCCTTCTGGAAGATACAATGCAATTATTGAAACGTATCAAAATAAAGTGTTTATTTTTTCAGGTTCGACCAACGATCAACAATGTTGGGAATTTGATTTAACAAATAATACGTGGAGTCAGGTAAGTTTATCAGGAACAATACCTGCTGGTCGTGTATGGTCTCAGCATACCATAGTAGGCAATAATATATATATATATGGTGGTGGACATCCTAGTATATTGGATGATTTTTCCGCATTAGATGTATTAACTGGTACGTGGAGTTTAATTACGGCAAATATAACTGTTCCTCAAACGAGAGGACACGGTTTAACATACGCTAATAATAAGATTTACTTATATGGTAATAATCAATCAACTACCGGATATACGTTTGAATACACCCTTCCAACAACTACAATTACCTATAACCCTGTCGAAATTAACAAATTATCAACCAAATATGCACTTTCCGTGGGGCCAAACTACGATACAGCCAGTTTGGATAATTCAGGTAGTTTAATTGTAGAAGGAAACGTGGGAATAGGAATAAGTGACCCTAGTGGATACAAATTGGAAGTAGTCGGTGATATTAGTTTTAACGGAAATTTGTATCAACAAGGGTCTATTATCCCAACCACCAACAATACCTACAGTTTGGGTGACCCGTCCAGTGTGTGGAAAGATGTCTACATTGGACCAGGTTCCCTTTATATCGACGGTCAAAAGGTATTGGAAAGTGATGCGAATACTATTGTAGTCAGTGCTGATGAAAATCAAAACTTAAAAATGAATACAACTGGTTCAGGAGTTATGCAAATAGAATCGGCAAATGGAATTCAAATCAATAGTACAGGAAGTGGGAATATAGAATTGGGTTCAACTGGTAGCGGAATTGTCAGGATCACCGATAACCTAGCGTTAAATGGGAATGTTGAAATTTTTAATGATTCTTCTGATATGGTAAAAATAAATGATAGTTTATTGGTAACTGGCGATATTAGTTTCAACGGGAACCTATATAAAAATGGTTCATTGTTTACAAGTGGTGGAGGCGGCGGTCTCACAGACCTAAGCGCTACTTCTATCAGCGACCTCAGCGACATTTCCTTCAACTCCACCTCCACCACAGACGGACAAGCCTTAGTATGGAATTCTACGGATAGTGTGTGGGAAGCGGGGGCGGTTGCTAGTAGTGGTAGCACCATAGACGAAACTACCGATGTTTCTGTAAACAATTTATCCGTCCATCACTCGCTGGATGTTAGTAATAGTTTAATTGTATCGGACGGTTCAACAACATCAACTACACAAACATCATATTGGTACAGCGATTCTTCCAAATTTTCATGGTCTTTACACAACGACGGCACGTCTACTGCTCCAGTTGCTAGAAACTACCATACAAGCGTGATAGATAATAGTAATAACATTATAATATTCGGCGGAGAAGACAGTACGTCTGTAAGAAACGATGTTTGGAAATACAGTATAACTGGTAACAGTTGGAGTGAATTATTTACTTCAGCCACCCCATCTGTTGGTTCATGGGATGAAATAACCAACGCACCATCTAGTAGCGAAGTTAACGGAGCAGCCGTATACAATAACGAAATATATATGTATTACGATAGCAAAAATAATTTCCAAAAATACAACCCATCTACGAATACATGGACTAGTTTAACAAAGGCATCTTCGGCTACTTTTTACAGTGTAGAATTACTTGGTTACAAAGGACACATTTATGCAATAGATGGTGTAAATGGTTACCGTTCTATATGGGATTATAATATTAGTAGCGATTCATGGAGTCAACTATCCAACGTTTCAGATACATCGCACGATAGATATAGGTTTGCATGCATGGCTTATGATGGTTATATATATGTAGTAGGGGGAAGACACATTCCCTATCAAAATGGGTTTTTTGGTGATATTTGGAAATTTAATCTTAGTAATAATACATGGACTGAAGTTACAGGAACTACCGGAACGGTTCCAACATTTGCGTACCCATATTTTGCATCAAATGGTGATAATTTATACATATTTGGTGGAACGAATGGAACTTCTAGTAATACCCTTTATATATATAATGTTACAAGCAACACAATAACAAGTCATTCTACTTCTCTTTCTGGAAGAGAGAGCGGAATCATGTCATACTATGAAAATAACCTTTATTTTTGGGGTGGATATACTGGTTCAAACTTAGACGATTTGATAAAATACGATTTAGAAACGCACACCCATACGACCGTTACCCAATCAGGAACGCGTCCATCCGCAAGAAGAGATCTAAGAGGCGTTACAATAGGAAATACATTTTATGCGTTGGGCGGTTATCTAACTAGCAGTACAACCGGTGAAGTATGGAGGTATACGTTTGATTCAACTATCAATAAAATTAAAAATACAAGTAGTGTTTTAAATGGAGACGAAATAATCACGGTGTTTGGAGGAAGCAATACCGATGGATACTATAATTCTGTTTACAATTTTAGTTTAGTGAGTAATAATTGGGCTTATGTAACCACTACTATAGACAATGTTGCCGACGATACATCGCACGGTAATATGTCCGGATTACCAAACGAACGAGACGATCATACGTTTGTAAAATACAACAACAAAGCATATTTATTTGGAGGAAAAAATGGAAGTACTACATATTACGATACATGGGAATATGATTTGTCAACTAAGACATGGACTAAAAAATCAGTTGCTCCATCGTCTTATGCAAGGTACGGTCATACCTCAATTATATACAATGGCAACATGTATGTATTTGGAGGTTATGATGGATCCACTTATTTTAGTAATATTTTAAAATACAATATTTCAAATAATAGTTGGTCGGAATACAACGACGGTACACATGCTTCCACCCCTTCTTCTCGTTACGGACATGTTGCTAATGTAATTCAAAGCCAAATGATAATATTCGGTGGAATATCGGCAAATGGAGCAGTAGAAGATTCGTATGCGTTTGACTTTGGTACAAATACGTGGCATTTGTTAGACAACGATGATGCGAATCGACCTATTAATCCTCAGTCTACAAGTGCTGAATTATACAATACAGGAACTGGATACAAATGGTTCGTATTTGGAGGGTCAACTATAATTTCGATCGCATCTCAGATATTATATGAAAATTTTGAAGACCAATCGTATACCGGAAATGTAACTTCAGCAACTATTGTTTCTGGAGGCTACAATAGTAGTTATGCTTTAAAAGGTGGTGGTAAAAATAGTTATAATAGATGGAGATTAGGTGATACAACTTTTCAATCGGTTAGTTTTTGGTACTATAGAGATAAAGCCAACAGCGGGAACCAAATGGAGTTCATATTTGATAATAATAGAGGAACGAATGGAGAAAATGTTTTATTTTTTCAGACAAGCAGCGGCGGAAATTTAGATAAAGTACATTTTACATCATCATCATCTGCTGTAAGTAAATTGTATATTGATGGTGTAGACGAATCGTCTGCTATACACACCGGTTGGTCGAGTGGTTGGTCGAGCACAACATATGCTGATAACACATGGCATCACTTTTATTTGGAATTCGCATCCTCTCAAACCTCTCCTATTACATTCGGACAACCTGAGCGGGCGGATGGATTTTATGCCGACCCGTCAGAATATGTCAAATGGGGAGGTGGTGGTAAATTCGACAATGTTAGGATATTCAGCGGTGCCCTTACCACAACACAAATAAACATCTTATTAGAAAAGAATAATAAAACGCATGTAGCCGACATTTCAAATGTCAATGTTACTACTACTACAACCAGGGATGTAGCATTCACATTTAATAAAAACAACGATGGAAGGATTGGAGTACATACATTAAATCCAACAACAACGCTGGATGTAGGAGGAGATATTAATTTTTCTGGTTCGTTGTATCAAAATGGAAGTGTCGTGAATATTGGAGGTTCAACCTTTAATCAAAACACGAATTTAACCATTAATTCTTTGACTACTATCAACGATATTAGTTTTTCTGGTAATTTGTATCAAAATGGGGCTTTGTTTACAGGCATAGACATAACATCCGATGTATCTCTTAACAATATGGATATTAGTGGAGTATTGGCAACAAATAAAAGCAACAATCAAATTAGTTTAGGAGCACATATTATTCCTACAACCAACGCGGCATTTGACCTTGGAAATGCTGAATACAAAATACGCCATCTTTTCTTATCCGATAATTCATTATGGATAGGAGACGACCATAAAATAGATATATCTGGTGGTAAAATGAAATTTAAGAAGCGAAAGAAAACCGTTGTTCCAACTTCTATTGAAAATAATGGCGGTACGGCTAATTCTGCTCTTTCTTTTGCTGGCGTTGGACAGTTAAGTAATATGAAACTACATCATTGGGTATCGTATGCCAAAACCTTATCCGGTTTAGAAACAGCATCCGTAAAAGATATTTTTCAAACAGAAATCTCAGCCGATTGGGAAGAAGATTTGGAAATGAATAGTGGAGGAGGCATAGACGCAACATCCGATGTATCTCTTAACAATCTCGACATTCATGGAAAATTAGACATATCGGGATATTTGCAAAGTACAGATAGTGCGGTTTCAACTCCCTATACTAGTTTGAATGTAACAAATTCATTATTTATATCAATAACAACTGCTCTTTCAAGTGGAAATACTACTGGAATAACTATGAATACTCTTGTATACGATAACGATACTTGGATAGCATACGTTCATAATAGTAATTATACGAAAATGATACGAATAAAAGCAATCTATCAAAACAATACAGTGTATATAGGAATTACTGAATCCAAATTTTTTAGCGGGTCTCAAACATCAGACTATATAAAAACAAATTGGGGAAGTGCGACAACGGGCGCAATATATCCAACCAATTCAAATGGTTATGGTGCAAATGTCGTTATTTCTATATTCGGGGCACAACAAACCGCTATTGACTTAAATGATGTTTCCACTATACAAAATACTCCGAACTCGAGTTGGGATGTGTTTACCAACATAACATCTTCTCAAATTTATACTGAAAACAACTCTGTTGATTTTACGGCAGACGTTCATATTGAAACATTTACATATGGAACTAGTAATCAATCGTCAGACGATCGTATTAAACACAACGAAGAACCAATTACCAACGCACTTTCCATTCTTGCTAAAATTACACCAAAACACTACTTTAAAACAGGTAGTACCTTATACGATGCATCTCATAATTTTGCATTAAACGACCAAAACCACCCACTCTCTGAATCGGGTTCTCCTCTACTCTTCAAGAAAGATTATACTATAGAGACTGGTATCATCGCACAGGAAATACAATCCATACCAGAACTAAGATTTGCCGTTCAAAACACTACACCGTTGGGCGTAGACTACAACAGTATCCATTGCACCCATATAGCAGCAACCAAAGAACTCCACCAACAGGTCAAATCCCAACAAACACATATAGAAGAGCAACAACAAGAAATCGAGCATTTAAAAATGGTAAATCAAGATATCAACTCACAATTAAATACAGCCATTAGCGAACTTCAAACCATCAAACATTATTTAGGGATTTAGTGAATTTAATAATTTATATATGAATAATATTTATATATAAATGAAAAATCTAAATTTTTATAGTTTAGATGTTAGTGGAACACAAACATTGCGAATGATGGTAAATGAAACCGGGAATGTTGGCATAGGGACAAGCGTTGCAACTAAAAAATTAGAAGTAGTAGGGGATATCAGTTTTAACGGCAATATATACCAAAATGGAAGTTTATTTACGGGCGGATCGTCTAATTTTATAGGATTAGCCGATACACCCGCTTCCTTTACCGCTAATAAATTTTTGGCTGTTAATTCAGGAGGAAATGCGGTTGAATTTGTGAATGAACCAACGGGAACTGTTATAAACGAAACAGTAGATGTATCTCTCAATAATCTCAAAGTACACGGAGACCTATCCGCGAACGATGTTAGTTTTAATGTAATTGACGCCGCGTCTATAAATGTAACAGGCGTTTACGAGCAAAATGGCGCAAATATAAATACTATTTACGCAACCATAGCATCGCCAACCCTAACGGGAACACCTGCTGCCCCTACCGCTTCATCAGGAACCAACACAACGCAAATAGCAACCACACAATTTGTATCAACTGCTGTTTCTAATCTAGTAAACTCTGCTCCTGGAGCACTAGATACGTTGAGCGAATTGGCGGCAGCGTTGGATAATTCGGCCAATTTTGCAACAAACGTCACTACCACACTAGGGGACCTACAAACACAAGTAAACTCCAAACAAGATACTGTATCCTCATCTTCTAGACTGAATGCTAATTTAATACACGATGGAACTGTTACTAATACTGAGTTTGGATATTTAAACGGTGTTACCAGCGCCATCCAAACACAACTGGATACAAAAACAACTGCTTCTTCTACAGACACATTTACGAATAAAACGATTGATGCGGGCGGAACAGGAAATTCCATAACAAACATAGACAACGCGAACATAAAAGCATCGGCTGGAATTGTGTATAGTAAACTTTCTATTGCCGACAACGATTTAACCATAGCAAAAACATCAGGGTTACAAGCAGCCCTCGACGCAAAACAAGCAACATTAACTGCTGGTTCGAATATTACCATTAGTGGAACTACTATATCATCGTCTAGTGGTGGAAATATCATAAACGAAACTGTAGATGTATCTCTCAATAATCTCAAAGTACACGGAGACCTTTCCGCAAACGATGTTAGTTTTAATGTAATCGACACCGCGTCTATAAATGTAACAGGTGATTACGAGCAAAATGGCGCAAATATAAATACTATTTACGCAACCATAGCATCGCCAACCCTAACTGGAACACCTGCCGCTCCAACTGCTAGTTCTGGAACCAACACAACGCAAATAGCGACCACTCAATTTGTATCAACCGCTGTTTCTAATCTAGTAAACGCTGCTCCAGGAGCACTAGATACATTGAGTGAATTGGCGGCGGCGTTGGATAATTCAGCTAATTTCGCGACAAATGTCACTACAACTCTAGGCGATTTACAAACGCAAATCAATACTAAGGTAACTGCTTCTTCTACGGACACATTTACGAATAAAACGATTGATGCGGATGGAACAGGAAATTCCATAACAAACATAGACAACGCGAATATAAAAGCATCGGCTGGAATCGTGTATAGTAAACTTTCTATTGCCGACAACGATTTAACCATAGCAAAAACATCGGGATTGCAAACAGCGTTGGATGAAGAATTTTGTAAAATCGGTACGCAAGAATATACTGTAACCGTGGCTTCAAAAACGGCTACCAATTATTATAATGGTACTGGATCATCAAACGCTTTTTTTATAAATGGAAACGAGGGTCCATATTTAAAATTTACACCTGGAAAAAAATATAAATTTCTACAAGACGATGGTACCAATTCAAACCACCCGTTTAAGTTTTATTTGGAAGTAAATAAAACAACGGAATATTCCACAAATGTTACATTGTCTGGAACAGCAGGTCAAAGTGGTTCATACACCGAAATAGAAATAACCGACAGTACTCCCACGAAATTATATTATCAATGTGCCAATCACTCTTACATGGGTAATGTTGTTTATATAGACGGATACTCGAATATTACCGATGGAGATTTAACAATAGCAAAAACATCTGGATTACAAGCAGCCCTCGACGCAAAACAAGCAACGCTCACAGCAGGAACAAATATTACCATTAATGGAACTACTATATCGGCAAGTGGTGGAGGCAGTGGTCTCACCGACTTAAGTGCTACTTCTATCAGCGACCTTAGCGATGTATCGTTTAATCCCATCAGTACCACAAACGGACACGCATTAGTATGGAATTCTACGGATAGTGTGTGGGAAGCGGGGGCGGTTGCTAGTAGTGGAGGCGTTCAACGAAGTTCCACTGAAATAAAAGTATCTCATAGTTCTTCAGATGTAAAGTCAACAACAGAGGATGGGGAAATATATTCTACATATAATCTGACAAATTTATTTGACACAAACGTAGCTGTTTCTGGAACAGCACATAGTAGTGATGTATTCCAAGGAACAAATAATACTTATAGTGGTAGCACAGCATCCACGAATAGTTACGCTGGTATGTGGATCCAACAAGAGTATAATTCACCCGTTTATTTTACAAAATTTGTAATATACGCTAGGGCGAATAGTTTAACCATGTCTCCAAGAGAGTTAAAGGTTTTTGTAGGAAACGATGGGACAAATTGGACGGAATATCATTCTTTTACAAAAACCTCGTATACTGCTAGTGAAATGGTAACTACTAATTTTGCAAGTACAACCACGCCGTATACATTTATTAGATTTGTATTTCATAAAACGGTAGGAAATAATTATTTATCGTTTAATGAATTAGAAATATATGGCAACAAAGATGAAGAACCAAGTTCTATCAACGACCTTAGCGATGTTTCGTTTAATCCCATCAGTACCACAAACGGACAAGCCTTAGTATGGAATTCTACGGATAGTGTGTGGGAAGCGGGGGCGGTTGCTAGTAGTGGAGGTGGTCTCACCGACTTGAGCGCCACATCCATAGCAGACCTCAGTGATGTTTCCTTCAACTCCACCTCTACAACACAAGGTTCCGGGTTAATATGGAACAACACCGACAAATTATGGGAACCAGGAACATTAACAGCCAGTATCACAAATACGACTACTACTACTACTAACACTACTGGTTGGAATCAAATAACTACTTCTGGAACAATCACCACGATGTCTGCTTATTCTGACATAGTTGTTTATAATGATAGTGGAACGGATTATTTAATTTTTTCTATGGGTTGGAATGGTTCGGCGCAAATAAATAAAACATATAGATATAATATTTCAACAAGTACATGGGGAGAATTATCAACGACAAATACTTTACCAGCTCGTTATTCACCAACGAGTATTATATACAACAATAATTATTATGTATTTGGTGGAAAAAGTAGTTCTGATTTAAATGAGACTTGGAAATTAAATTTAACAACAAATGCATGGAGTCAATTATCGACAACTGGAACTGCTCCAGGAGGAAGGCGATATCCAAACAGTGGTGTATACAATGGAAAATTAATAATATTTGGCGGGGTCACCGGTTCGACCGCTTATAATGATGTATGGGAATTAAATTTAACATCTCTTGCTTGGACGCGATTGCATGATGGAACGGGCACGGCACCACCTGCTAGATATATACACAGTGTTAATATTACAGGTGATAATTTATACATTTTTGGTGGAATAAATTCAGGTACCACGTATAATGACACGTGGAAATTTGATTTAACAAACAATACGTGGAGTCAATTGTCTACAACGGGAACTGCTCCATCTTCAAGACGATCATCCGATTCCATTATATACAACAATAATTTATATATTTTTGGTGGAGTAAATAGTTCCGCTTATTTAAACGATGTTTGGGAACTTAATTTATCTACCTTAGCATGGAAGGAACTTCATGATGGTGTTGGAACTGCTCCAGCCGCGCGTGTTGAATTCAAAGTTGTCTTATACAATGCTAAATTGTATTTATTTGCTGGAAATGATGCTAGCACCACTTTTAGCGATACATGGGAATTTACACTTCCTCAATATTCTACTACCTATAACCCTGTCGAAATTAACAAATTATCAACCAAATATGCACTTTCCGTGGGGCCAAACTACGATACAGCCAGTTTGGATAATTCAGGTAGTTTAATTGTAGAAGGAAACGTGGGAATAGGAATAAGTGACCCTAGTGGATACAAATTGGAAGTAGCAGGTGATATTAGTTTCAATGGAAATCTCTATCAAAATGGTTCATTGTTTACGAGTGGAGGAGGCGGTGGTGGTCTCACAGACTTAAGCGCTACTTCTATAAGCGACCTCAGCGATGTTAGTCTCAACGGTATACAGGTAAATCAAACCTTAAAATGGGATGGAGTAAAACTTGTACCTACCACACTTGCAACTACTGCCGCCAAACAAGGACAGGTATTAGAAACCCTTGCTGGTGTATGCGATGGTAGAACGGTTGTAGTAGATAGTGGTAGTTATACATTGGGTAATGTTACTGCTTATCAAGACACCACCGGTAGTTGGGCGGATGTAGCAGGAAGTAGTATAAGTTATACTCCACCAACCGGTAGCACGCAAGTTATTTTTGAATTTCATTTTAATATAAACTCACACGATGATGAAGGTCGTTGTTTTATATTATTTAAATTACTTATAGACGGTAATTCTATTACATCTCAAAATCAAGAATGGCATCAAAGACAGGCCGTAGGAGGAGTTATGTTTTACAGAGGACAAATAGATATAACAGGAACAGATGATATTGCAAATGGTAAAATATCATCATGGTCTACAAGTAAAACTATTAAATTGCAAGCAGTTAGTTATGCTGCAACTGATTGGACTGCAAGATTATTTGTTAATTATTTGGGAGAGATACCAACAAGTCAAGGGACGAACGACATATTAATAAAACCAAGAATGAAAATCATATCAATAGGCGAATCGTCCGGACAAGCAGTAACCCTTACTAGCAACAGCGTAAATGACCTTAGCGATGTTTCGTTTAATTCTCTTTCAACTTCAGAAGGATCGGGATTAATATGGAACAGTACAGATAAAAAATGGGTACCCGGTGTGTTTACAGCAACTATTACAAATACAACGACTACAACAATAGTCGATAGTGGCGGATGGGTAGATAAAAATCCGACCAATGAGCCATCTTACACACTTTTTTCACAATCTGCAACAAATGGAACTAATAAATTTTATTTTGTTGGTGGGAAAGAAAATGGTTCAACTATGAGAAATTATGTATGGGAATATAATTTAACAACAAATGCTTGGGCGCAATTAACAACTGCTGGAGTAACACTTCCAGGCGTCGTACAACACGCGCTTGTTTTCTATAATGACGCTCTGTATGTTTTTGGTGGATGGCCTAATGGCGGTAGTAATACTAACACATTACATAAATTAGACCTTACTCAATCAACACCAACATGGAGTTTAGTTTCAACGTCTGGTTCAATAACTGCCAGACGCGATCCTAGAGGAATCATGTATGGAAGTAAATTATTGATTTGGGGAGGATATGATGGAGATTCTCAAAAAGATTTATATGAAATAGATTTAGCATCTGGAACACCTACATGGAACCTTTTAGACAATGGTAGTACATTAACTATACCAGCACAGTATTCACCAGCCCTAGGAATTTATCAGGATAAATTAAGCATCGTTGTATACAATAGTTATTCGTCTGGTACATACATTCAATATTGCGAATATGACCTAGTTGGCTCAAATGGATGGTCGGAACCAGCAACAACAAATACTCCAATCGTCAGATTTGAAACAGCAAGTGCTATGATAGGTAATAAATTATATTTATATGGTGGTAGATTTAGTAGTACTATTTATAATAATTTTTATGTATTGGATGTAACAACCAAAGCATTTTCTGAAATTAGTAGCAGTATTTCAATGCCTTCAATGAGTCATTGCGGGTTATCGGCTATGAATAACAATACAAAGTTAATTTTATACGGAGGAATAAGTTCTACTGGATACACTCTTGAATACACTATTCCAACTACTATCACAACATACAACCCAATAGAAATAAACAAACTTACAACATCACATTCTATTTCTGTAGGACCTACATACGATACAAGCAACATCGATAACTCTGGAACTTTAATCGTAGAAGGAAACGTGGGAATAGGAATAAGTGACCCTAGTGGATACAAATTGGAAGTAGCAGGTGATATTAGTTTTGCTGGTAATTTGTATAAAGATGGTGCGCTTTTCAAAATAAACGACCTCAGTGATGTTTCATTCAACTCCACCACAACCGTGTCCGGCAAATCACTTATATGGGATGCTAGCAATAATATATGGGAAGTTGGAACACCTACTTCCACATTAACTCAAACTGTAATAACTCAAGATGCTCCTACATGGAGTCAGATTACCGCGAGTAGTGGTTCGCCTAATGCTAATGGTGGGCACTCAGGAGCAATACACGGTGATTATTTTTATGTATTTGGAGGTTCTAATGTTAATAATTTAATGTATCGGATTCATTTAACAACAAGAGCGTGGAATCAAGTATCCTATTCTACCAGTGGAACTATTCTTTCTGAATTGTACGGGAACCTTTTATTTTCATATGGCGATTATGTTTACTCTATATTTGGTACTAGACATGTTAGTGGATATCCTAGTACAAATACTGTATTAAGGTACAATACTACAAATAACACATTATACGAAGTATCTACTTCAGGAACGACTGTCCCTACAAGACAAGCAGGAGCAATTGCTCTATACAATGATAGTGGAACTGATTATCTTTATTATTTTGGAGGAAGAGGTAGTTCATATTACAATAACATGCATCGATTAAACTTATCGAACCATACGTGGAGTACTGTAACAACCTCAGGAGGACCACCTGATACTAGATATTATATAGCACACGCATATACTTCCGCAAAACTATATATATACGGAGGCGACCGTTCGAGTGGAGATCACTCGAATGATATTTGGGAATTTAATTTAACGAATAACACATGGAGTCAGTTACACGATGGAACAGGAACAGCACCAGTAGGAAGTTATGGGGCAACCATGCTTTATAATAACAATTATATTTATATATTTTCCGGACATAAGACTTCAGCTGGTATTACAGATGAAACGTGGAAATTTAATTTAACAAATAATACATGGAGTCAGTTATCTCTTTCTAGTACACCAGGTAAAAAATATTCACCTGCTTATGCTACTGATGCCAGTAATAATTTATACATACATGGTGGTTATGATGATTCATATGCTTTTCAGTCAACGATTTGGAAACTTACCATATCAGACACAAGTACTGTTACAACCAATTTAATAGAAGGAATTGATGTTAATGGTGACATTAGTTTCAACGGTAATTTGTATAAAGATGGTTCGCTTTTTACTGGTTCTCAATGGACCACTAGTAGTTCGGATATTTATTACAACAGTGGAAATGTAGGAATTGGAACGACTTCCCCAAACATATTATTTGATATAGAAAGAAGTGTTAACCGTTCATCGACTTACGATGATGTATCAAGCGACCCGTATCCAGGTTCGGCGATTGCGTCATTCCATATTCGAGATACGGTTGATAATTCTGAATATGGATTGGTATTTGGAACAACGGTATCTAGCGGAACTTCATATATACAATCCAAAAAACTATCAAGTGCTTGGAATTTTGGTTTATCATTGAATCCAAATGGCGGAAATGTAGGAATTGGAACGACGAGCCCAGACCAGATATTACATCTCGCAAAAACAAATTCATCAAATAATTATTTAAGATTTACTCCAACAGAATATAGCGAAGTAGATGGTTGGGATATCGGACTTGCTGCTTATAATACATATACCACAAGTGGTTATGATTTCATATTGAAAAAACTTCGTTCAGGAACAACTGGAAATGTTTTAATTCCAGACGGAAATGTAGGAATTGGAACGACGGATCCTATTGTTAATTTTGATGTTTATGAATCTGGTACGACCGGTTGGAGAGGACGCGGTTATTTTGGAAATGAAAATTTAGGTGCTATACTAGGTGTATATGCTAATAAAGTTCAATTAGGAGGACATAATAGAGCATTAAATAACTGGACTGACCTCTACCTCAACCCTACTGGTTCACTTACAATATATCATGGCACTATGTCATTATTCAGTGATGATAGGATAAAACATAACGAAGTTATAATTACCAATGCTCTTTCTATATTGTCTAATATTAACCCAAAACGTTATTTCAAAACGACTGGTTCATTTTATGATGCGTCGCATAATTTTCAATTAAACGACAATGGCATACCTATTGATAATTCAGGCAATACCATGATAATTAATAAGGATTACAAGATAGAAATTGGTATCATAGCACAAGAAATGCGAGCCATTCCTGAATTGCAATTTGCTGTTTATGGAGAAGAATACACTGAAGAAACAATAACTACCTATAGAAAAGATAATTCCGGAAACGATGTATTGGACGAAAGTGGTAATAAAATGGTAGAAAGTGTAGAAACACAACAACAACCAAATTCTTTGGGCGTAGACTACAACAGTATCCATTGCACCCATATAGCAGCAACCAAAGAACTCCACCAAATCGTCCAAAATCAGCAAATACAAATAGAAACAATCAAAGAACTTGTCCAATCCCAACAAACAACCATAGAAGAGCAACAGCAAGAAATCGAACAATTGAAATTATACAATATTGATTCAAACAACCAAATTAATCAACTTCAACAAGAAAACCAACAATTGAAAAATGAAATCGCCATAATAAAAGGACATTTAGGTCTTTGATCTAATCAACACGTTGCTATATATTTAATTTAAAAACATATTTTTTCTTTTTAACAATAAAAATAATTAATAATAAATAAAAAATATGTTTTACCTCGATAATTATATAAAAATTTATTAAGACACCATTATATATAATATGTCAAATATTAAGAAAGGTTCAAAATTAACCGTTTCAACCGCTAATGGCATATCAAGGGCAACTAGTAGCAATTTAGGTGTTTTAGAAATATCCGGACCAAAAATGACAGATATTGCATATACGTATGGAACTACTCCAGCGCATCTTGTTATCGGTGCAACGGATGTTTCAGGTATTTTACAAGTAGGTATTAATCAATTCGGTCACACATTTATTGATGCCAATACAAATAACGTTCACAAAGATATTATTATGCAGAAATATGGAGGAAATCTTATAGTTGGTGGTGGTACTGGTCCAGTCAAAGTAGGCGTTCAAACATCAAATCCATCATCAACGTTCCATATCAATAGTACAGATGGTCTTATTATTCCTGTGGGAACAGCAGGGGAACGTCCAGATCCAGCATACCAAGGTATGGTACGCTACAATACAACAACCAGTCAATTTGAAGGGTATGGACCTGGTGGAAATTGGGGGTCTTTAGGAGGCGTTATTAACGTGGCACAAAATACAAAAATCACAGTGGCCGAACCAGACGCTGACTCTAGTAACAACGAAATCAAATTCTATACGGCACCAACCGGTGATATAAGCGCCAATAGCGCAACTCTTCGTATGATAATAGACTCTAGTGGTAATGTTGGTGTAGGAACTGCCGCCCCACGATGTACTCTGGATATATCTGCTACGGACGCACTTCTCATTCCAATAGGAACAAGTGATGAACGACCAACTGATTTGTCGGACGGTATGATACGCTACAATACAACCACCAGTCAATTTGAAGGGTATGGTCCTGGTGGAAATTGGGGGTCTTTGGGAGGAGTGGTAAACGTGGCGCAAAATACAAAAATCACTGTAGCTGAACCCAACGCGGACTCTAGCAACAATGAAATCAAATTCTATACGGCACCAACCGGTGATATAAGCGCAAACAGTGCTACCCTTCGCATGATAGTGAATGATGAAGGCAACGTTGGAATAGGAACATCCACACCCCAAACCACACTAGATATAAGCGGGACCATTACCACCAACAAAGCACGCATAGGAACAGGTGATTTAGATGACTATAGTTTTTCGGTCCAACAAAAATTATTAGCAGGAGATGGTGCGGCGAATGATTATTTTGGAGGTTCCGTAGCCATTTCCGGTAATTACGCCATTGTGGGGGCACGATACGATGACGACAAAGGGTCGGGTAGTGGTAGCGCTTACATTTTTGATGTAACTACTGGAACCGAACTCCACAAACTTGTTCCTGAGGATGGAGCGGCGAATGATCATTTTGGATATTCAGTAGCCATTTCCGGTAATTATGCAATAGTGGGGGCATACAACGATGACGACAAAGGGACGAATAGTGGTAGCGCTTACATTTTTAACGTCCAAACAGGTGTAGAACTCCACAAACTTGTTCCTGAGTATGGGGCGGCGAGTGATTATTTTGGATGGTCCGTAGCCATGTCCGGCAATTACGCCATTGTGGGGGCAAAATACGATGACGATGGTTCGACGGATAGTGGTAGCGCTTACATTTTTAACGTCCAAACAGGTGTAGAACTCCGCAAACTTGTTGCTATTGATGCAGGGACGAGTGATTATTTTGGATATTCCGTAGCCATTGATGGGAATTACGCCATTGTGGGGGCAAATTCGGATGACGACAACGGGACGGATAGTGGTAGCGCTTACATTTTTAACGTCCAAACAGGTACCCAACTCCACAAACTTGTTGCTAGTGATGGGGCGGCGAATGATCTGTTTGGATTTTCCGTAGCCATTTCCGGTAATTACGCCATTGTGGGGGGACATTACAATGACGATAACGGGTCGGCTAGTGGTAGCGCTTACATTTTTAACGTCCAAACCGGTGCCCAACTCCAAAAACTGGTTCCTAGTGATGGGGTGGTGAATGGTTATTTTGGATATTCCGTAACCATGTCCGGCAATTACGCCATAGTGGGGACATACGGTGATACCGACAATGGGACGAATAGTGGTAGCGCTTACATTTTTAACGTCCAAACCGGTGCCCTACTCCACAAACATGTTCCTGCGTATGGTGCGGCGGGTGATTCTTTTGGATATTCCGTAGCCATGTCCGGTAATTACGCCATCGTGGGGGCAATGATGGATGACGCCAAAGGGACGGATAGTGGTAGCGCCTACATTTTCGGCCCCCCTCAATACGATTTAAGGGTATTGGGAGGCATCGATTCTACACAGTTGTATGTGGGTCAAGACAAACGGTTAAACGACTATAGTTTTTCGGTCCAACAAAAATTATTAGCAGGAGATGGGTGGACGTATGATAATTTTGGATATTCCGTAGCCATTTCCGGTAATTACGCCATAGTGGGGGCATATGCTGATGACGACAAAGGGTCGAGTAGTGGTAGCGCTTACATTTTTAACGTCCAAACCGGTGCAGAACTCCACAAACTTGTTCCTGAGGATGGGGCGGCGAATGATAATTTTGGACGTTCCGTAGCCGTTTCCGGTAATTACGCCATTGTGGGGGCAAATTATGATGACGACAACGGGTCGAATAGTGGTAGCGCTTACATTTTTAACGTCCAAACCGGTACCCAACTCCACAAACTTACCGCCAGTGATGGTGCGGCGAGTGATGAATTTGGATATTCAGTAGCCATTTCCGGCAATTACGCCATCGTGGGGGCACGTAACGATGACGACAAAGGGACGAATAGTGGTAGCGCTTACATTTTTAACGTCCAAACAGGTGTAAAACTCCACAAACTTGTTGTTATTGATGGGGCGACGAGTGATAAGTTTGGATGGTCCGTAGCCATTGATGGGAATTACGCCATTGTGGGGGCGCCATATGATTCCGACAAAGGGACGTATAGTGGTAGCGCTTACATTTTTGATGTAACTACTGGAACCAAACTCCACAAATTTGTTCCTGCGGATGGTGCGGCGCATGATCAATTTGGATTTTCCGTAGCCATTTCCGGTAATTACGCCATTGTGGGGGCACACCTCGATGACGACAAAGGGTCGATTAGTGGTAGCGCTTACATTTTTAACGTCCAAACAGGTGTAGAACTCCGCAAACTTGTTGCTAGTGATGGGGCGGCGAGTGAATATTTTGGACAGTCCGTAGCCATTTCCGGTAATTACGCCATTGTGGGGGCAAATTATGATGACGACAACGGGGAGAATAGTGGTAGCGCTTACATTTTTAACGTCCAAACCGGTACCCAACTCCAAAAACTTACCGCCAGTGATGGAGCGACGAATGATAATTTTGGATATTCCGTAGCCATTTCCGGTAATTACGCCATTGTGGGGGCACGATACGATGATGACAACGGGTCGAGTAGTGGTAGCGCTTACATTTTCGGCCCCCCTATCTCCCTCTCTTCCCACCTTTTAAGCATAGAAGATGAGGGCAAGATAGAGGTTCGAGGTCATCTGCAAATAGGGGAGTTCGAGACCACCTACACCTATGGCAACCAACTCAAACTTACCGCCGATGATGATGAGGCGGGTGATTATTTTGGACACTCCGTAGCCATTTCCGGTAATTACGCCATTGTGGGGTCGCCATATGATGACGACCACGGTAATGGTAGTGGTAGCGCTTACATTTTTAACGTCCAAACCGATACCCAACTCCACAAACTTGTTCCGGGGGATAGTGCGGCGGATGATTATTTTGGAGAGTCCGTAGCCATTTCCGGTAATTACGCCATAGTAGGGGCACGATACGATGACGACAACGGGGGGAATAGTGGTAGCGCTTACATTTTTAACGTCCAAACAGGTGTAGAACTCCACAAACTTACCGCCGATGATGGTGCGGTGAATGATTATTTTGGATATTCCGTAGCCATTTCCGGTAATTACGCCATTGTGGGGGGATACGGCAATGACGACAAAGGGACGTCTAGTGGTAGCGCTTACATTTTTAACGTCCAAACCGGGGCCCAACTCCACCATCTTCTTGCTATTGATGGGGCGGCGAATGATCATTTTGGAATTTCCGTAGCCATGTCCGGCAATTACGCCATAGTGGGGGCATATGCTGATGACGACAACGGGGGGAATAGTGGTAGCGCTTACATTTTTGACGTCCAATCCGTGGCGCCCGCCCAACTCCAAAAACTTACCGCCAGTGATGGTGCGGCGGAAGATTATTTTGGACACTCCGTAGCCATTTCCGGTAATTATGCAATAGTGGGGGCACATTACGATGACGACAACGGTTCTGGTAGCGGTAGCGCTTACATTTTTGATGTAACTACTGGAACCGAACTCCACAAACTTACCGCCAGTGATGGGGGGGTGAATGATTATTTTGGAAAGTCCGTAGCCATTTCCGGTAATTACGCCATTGTGGGGGCACGATACGATGATGACAACGGGTCGAATAGCGGTAGTGCTTACATTTTTAACGTCCAAACAGGTGTAGAACTCCGCAAACTTGTTGCTAGTGATGGAGCGGCGGATGATAATTTTGGATTTTCCGTAGCCATTTCCGGTAATTACGCCATTGTGGGGGCATGGGGCGATGACGACAACGGGTTGTCTAGTGGTAGCGCTTACATTTATTCCCACGTGTTAAATCAAGGTGAAATACACTTGGATGGCCGCATGGGTATAGGGACCCTCACCCCCCAATACCCCCTCCACATTGTAGGCGACCAATATATTGATGGGAATTTAGACGTAGACGGCGCGTTACATGTAGAAAATTTACAAGTAAATAGAAACATAAATAATACAATGGCAATGGATTTTTGGGACAAAACGTTACAAATAAATTTACAAGACTACTCAACTGAATTTGGAGGTTTAAAGGATAGCGTCTATGCAAATGGTTATAATTATTTTATTTTTGAAAGATATGATAGTGGTCTGTTGTCTTATATTGTTAGAATTCCAAAAGACAACTTCTCAAGTAATCGTGTAGAATGGGTTCGGCCATTTGATACAGACACTAATTTAAGAGGATTTTCTGGGATAACTACCGATGGAACATATATATACGCATGCGTATATGCTAATGGTCAAGGAACCAATTACAATGGTCACGTATTACGTATTCCTACCAATAATTTTAATGTTTCGGCCATGGATTATTTTGATGTAAATACAGTGTCTGGTTCAAATGGTAACCTTAAAGGACATTATGGTGGTTGTGCGACGGACGGTAAACACCTGTATCTCGCTCCTTATAGTTATGGGAGCCCGTATAGTCCTTACTTTGTTCGTATAGATCTAAATGATTTTTCTGCTACTGGAGTAGAATGGATGGATGTTACAACAGCTAGCGGAGGACATGGAAGTAGCAAAGGTTTCTTTGGTATATCTATATATAGAAACTATGTTTACTTGATAGGTGGATATAATGGAGGATATCATGGTAACATTGTTCGCGTCGCATTAAATATTGCAAATGGTAGTTTTAGTGGGGCATCAGTCCAGACAACTGTATTGAGTAGTATTAGTTCGTCGTACAAAGGTTATAACACGGGATATGGTATTGGAAAATATATTTATTTAGTTCCTACTTACAATGGTGGTTATCATGATAATGCGATTCGCATTAGTATAGAAAATTTCAGCACTAGTGGAGTGGAGGTATTAAACTTGGGACAAACAATTGGTACAGCTGGTGGATTTACGGATGGTTATTACGCATATTATTCTTCGTACACAGGCGGCAATAATGCTTCTTCAAGAACTATTTTCCGCGTGCCGAGTGATAATTGGACGATATATGGAATTGAGAAGTTAAACCTTAGTACTATTATACCGAACTGGACTGATATAGGACTGTCTAGAGGACATTATGATGGGACATATGGATACTTATTAGGCAATTATGATGGTTCGTATCGGGGGAGAATTATACGCGTTCCAGGAAGCTTTGTTACAAACAATACCATATCCACCGATCGTTTGTTTGTAAAAAAAAACGTCGGCATCGGTTATCCTGCTGGTATTGGAGGGAATATACACAGTAAATTACACATTCATGCCGTCAGAGACACGCGTACAACTGGAGGATTTGCAAATACACCCGCAAACTTTGCATGGCCCATTATACTCAACAACATTAGTGGTGCGCACCGATACAACTCGGGTTATGGTTGCGGAATTAAATTTAAACAATACTTTGCTGAGGTTGATGACCAAAGATGGTCCGCAATTGCGGGTGTATCTGAAGATGAATATAGCGATAGTACCGGTTTGGTTTTTTTCACATGTAATAACTATGTTGTTAGTGAAGCGATGAGAATAAATAAGAATGGATATGTAGGAATAGGGAAGACAGACCCTAGTTATATATTAGACGCGGTGGGACAAATAAGGGCAACCGGAAATTTGACAACTTCAGACGACCGAACAAAACACAATGAATCAATAATAACCAACGCTCTTTCTATAATATCGAAACTAACCCCCAAACATTATATTAAAACAAACGAATTGTACGACGCTTCACATAATTTTACGTTGGATGCGTCAGGAAATCCATTAGACACTTCAGGAAACCCGTTAGAATTAAATGAATATTATTATATTGAAACAGGTCTTATAGCACAAGAAATAAAAATGATTCCTGAATTGCGTTTTGCCGTAAAAGGTGAAGAATTTACCGAAAAAACTATTAATATATATTTAAAAGACAGTTCTGGTAATGACGTGTTGGACGAAAGTGGTAATAGAATTATAGAGAGAACAACCATCGAACAAACACCGACGACGTTGGGTGTTGATTACAATAGTATTCTTTGTACTAATATAACAGCAACCAAAGAACTTTACATAATGGCCCAACAACAAGCAACTACTATACAGGAACAAGCAACTACTATACAGGAACAAGCAACTACTATACAAGAACAAGCAACTACTATACAGGAACAAGCAACTACTATACAAACCCTAGAAACACAAATAACAGACATATTAACGCGACTGTCTAACCTAGAGAATCCTAGTCCAAGTGAATAAATCATAATAAACAACAACGTATACAATAAGAATAATAGACGAATCTAAAATAAATCATAAAAAATAATTTATACATTTTAACAAAAATGTATAAATTATTTACTTAAAGACAACTTACAAAATACAAATATAATCATGGAAATGAAAGTAGAAGAAGTACCCACGCCCGTCATGCAACAGTCGAATCAATCCTCTAATCCCCCATCGCAACAACAACCCCAACAACCACAGGTAAAACTAAGCGAACTTAAAGTTAATAGTGAAAACGATGCGTTGAATTATATGGTCGGTTTTCTGGAATTGGCGCAACGAAGGGGTGTATTTACACTAGAAGAAGCCGCAAAAATTAATGAATGTGTTGCCAAATTCCGCCGACCCGGACCTCCTCCTTCCCAATAATTAATAAAAATATAATAAAAATAATGGAAATATAAAATTTTCATCATTTTTATTAACAGACTAAATCCATAAAATATAATAAAAATAATGGAAATATAAAATTTTCATCATTTTTATTAACAGACTAAATCCATAAAATATAATAAAAATATTAAAAATATAAAATTTTCAATATTTTTATAAATAATGGAACAAAAATCATGGAAAATTTATTTTTCCATTATTTTTGTTCTCTGGTACGACCTTTAAATACTCCCATTTTAAGCAATTTATCGGTAAACTCATGTCCGCCCCAATTTTTTGCCATAGGATTGGGCGAAGGCTTATAAGGAGACTTTACATTATCCAACGGGGTAACTAAACCGATTTCCTGATCGTCCGCATCGTATCCGGCATAATTGTTTTGATTGTAAGGGGGATTATCGCGGTTAGCATCAGTCATCATCATATCTTCTTCTTTATGCGCGATGGCTTCTTTGTAACTAGCCGCACCACCCTCTTTATTTAGAGGATCACTGTATTGTCTATAACCACGATTGCTTTGTGCGTCGTATGCTTCTTCAAAATAAAGAACAGGACATCGTACACCATTTTCCTTTTGGTGCTTTACAAACACGGCATATTCACCTAAACTATCAAATTCAACAGGATTTACTCCTGGAATTTCCTTTAAATTAGTATTTACCAATACAAATTTCCCTCCTTTTTTCACCAACAAATTAGGACACACACGACCTCCACTGTAACCTTCCAATACTTCTTTACGTGTATACAAAACATTATGTGCAATACCTAATCCAAAAATTATTAAAGCTACTGTTATAATCAAATTATTATTTTTCATTTCTATATAATATTTTAATATTATAAATATTGAATTATTATAAATATTGAATTATTATAAATATTGAATTATTATAAATATTGAATTATTATAAATATTGAATTATTATATTCTTTTTAAATAAAATATAAAATTACTATATACATGGAAAATATAAATGTTCGTTCAAACAACATGTCGTCTGTTGCAAATATGAAGAAATTAATGCAAGACCCCAATAACATAATATTGGCTGCTATTCTCCACGACGAATGTGGGGCATGCGTACAATTTAAGCCGGTGTGGAATTCAACTATTAACCAATACATGTCTTCGCGGACACCAACACAAAAAAGGAAAAAACTAATACTAGCCACGATTCAATCTACCACTACGGATGATTTAGATATCAATAATATTCGCGGGTACCCAACTATTCGTCTAATCAAAAATAAACAAACAATGGATGAAAAATTAGGTGGATTACCAGAACACGCGTTAATAGAACATATTAACAAAATTCAACCACTATGTAAAACTGAAAAAATGGAAAAGAGTAAAGGAAAAACAATTCGTAAAAAGAAGAGTAGAAGTAAAAATAAGAGTAAAAGTAAAAAGAATAGAAAAAGTAAGAGTAAAACAAAAAAAGGTAAATTAATGAGGGGAGGGCGCAAATCTAAAAGAAACTGTAAGACTCGAAAAATAAAAAAAAAATCAAAAGGGATGGGTAGGAAAAAATCATTATCTCTCCCTTTTTTTAATTTCAAATTTTAAATTGATTTGAAATATTTATATTAAAGAAAACATCAACACCCTTATGTCTAATCTATATTCTCTATCTGGAAATAATACATCGTATCAGTCTCCCATTAATTGTTTGTGTAATACGCAACTAACCGTATACGAAGAATACTCTTTGTATCATAAAAACGCAATCAATAAATTAATTCATTTTGTTACAATACCTATTATTATTGTAACAACCGCTCATTTTCTTGAAAAACTTCATATTGTGTACGATGATGAAACGCTCATTAATCGTCGTCCAAAACTAAATGTTAATTATTCAATAAATACATTAAGTATCATTCAAGTAGCGTATTGTTCTTATTATTTTACCTGGTCCTGGACCGTGGGATTTGCAATGATGTTTTATTTCGAAGGAATAATGCATGCGTTGAATAGATTTCAAATTAAATTAATGAATCATTACGAATCGCGGTTTATAACAGATTCAATTATGTTTACAATTTGCCTGCTAGCATGGGGAGTACAATTCTTCGGACACTATATTGAAGGTAATAGACCCGCGTTGTTTTACAGTTTATCCACCGCCTTCTTAACCGCCCCTATGTTTTCCCTCGATTTCCTATTTAATTTATATTAATATCATTGCTATTACCATTTACTCATATTATATACATACATACATACATACATACATATATATCCAACATCACAAATTATATTTTTGTTTTTATTGTCGCATTCCAAATATTTTCAACATATTTTCAACATATTTTCAACATATTTTCAACATATTTTCAAAATATTTATTCAATAAAATTGAATTAAACACTCCTCATATTAATATACACAAAAACACAACATTTATAATGAGTTCCAGTCCATCGTCTTCAACAACAAAACAAGCCGTTCGTATTAAGAAAAAGATTAAGATTAAGAAATCAAAGGTATCTAGTCTTAAAAAAAGTAAAGAAAGCAAAGAATTAAAAATGAAATCCAATAAAAAAAAGTCTCCGTCTTCTACCCCTTCTATTAAATTAATCGACGTTAAACTCGATAATGTGTACGACGAAGAAGGAAAAGCGTTTCGCATTCAATTGTTTGGAATGAATGAAAACGGCACTACTTATTCGGTTATCATCGATGATTTTAAACCGTTCTTATTTGTTAAAATTCCAAACCGATGTCTTAGGTATAAAAAACAAAGTATAAATGAAGTACGGCAGTACATAAACTATAAATGCAATTATCTAAGGATTGAAGACGGAAAAAAGATAGAATACATCGATTCTATTGAATTGGTAAAACGACATAAATTATATGGATTTGATAATCATAAACAATACTTGTTCCTTAAAATAACATTTCCGTCTATGTCGGAATACAATCAAGTACGCCGTATATGGACGGCTCCTACTGTAGACGATCCAGTCTATGTAAAGAAAATCAAACAATCTGGAGTTGTAAAACGTATGTACTATGAAGAAAAGACCGGTAAAAAAATGTATACTATTGGTCCACGGAATACGTCGAGGTCGTTCGGTAATTTTCAAGATAGAGATATAAAACTTAATATTTCCAAAATAAACGAAGGTCTTTTGGTAAATCCGAATATTAAAATTCATCAATTTGACCCAAAAAAACATCGTAGTTCATGGAAAGAAACAAGACTTCAAAATATATCAGGAATCAATATGGAATTATACGAATCAGCACTTCCACCGTTTCTACGGTTCTTCCATATACAAAAAATCTCACCCTCTGGTTGGATTACATTTAAACGTCAACCGCAAAAAGTAAGAGAATCGACTAAACTATCAACGTGTGATTTCGAATATGAATCGTCGTTTGAAAATGTTATCCCCCAACCAGAAAAAGAGGCGGGTATTCCAATCAAAATAGCGTCTTATGATATTGAAGCCTCTTCTAGCCACGGTGATTTTCCTCTACCTAAAAAAACATACAAAAAATTCTTAGGAGAACTGATTGAGTTGTATAATAAAATTATACTAGTGTCTGATACTGCAAAACCAACGCGTGGCGCCAGATCATCTTCGTCTAATAAAAAAGTAGTAGACAAAAAAGAAAAGGTAAAAGATACAACCCTGTTATATGATATACTGTTGAATGCGTTCTCATATTCAGATACATACAAATATGATATAAGCAAACTGTATCCCAAAAAAGACGAGCGTCCAACAGAGGATGAACTTAAGGAAATAATCGAACACTTTTCAAACTATACAATCGAACAGCAGGTAAAACTATCCAATTTTGACGACGACGATAAATTATTGGATACCCTTATACTTCTTCGAACGCACAAGAAGAAGACTATTCTAGAAATTTTAAATTCAACCAGTATTGAACCGGTCGATAAGCAAACTATTATTGATATAGCTCTTACGGGTGGGGATGGGAATATTGATAAAAACCTTAAAAAACGAAGATACATGCCTTGTTTAGAAGGCGATAAAGTAACATTTATAGGAACTACATTTATGAAATGCAACGAACAAGACAGTTATTTAAATCATATGATTGTATTGAATAGTTGTAATGATACGCCTGAAGTTCCCAACAGAGAAATAGAAACATACGATACAGAAAGAGAAGTACTATTGGCATGGACCAATCTTATTAATCGAGAAGACCCCGATATAATAATCGGTTACAACATATTCGGTTTTGATTGGAAATTTATGCTAGACAGAGCGGACGAATTAGACGCAAAGAACGATTTTATTAAAATGTCAAGAAACAAATGTGCCGAAAAATTCAATCGATCCACGCATGAGTACGAAGAAAAAACAGACTGTACCGTTAAAATTACGTCTACCACAGTAGCAAGTGGAACATACGATGATATGTACCTTAATATTCCAGGTCGTCTACAAATAGATCTTTTGAATTATTTCAGAAAGGAGGTTCAATTACCGTCTTACAAACTGGACTATGTAGCATCACACTTTATAAGCGATTACATCAGTGATTATACGTACGATGAAACAACTCGTCAAACTACTATTAAGAGTTCAAACTTAATGGGGTTAAAGGCAGGGCACTTTATTTCGTTTGAAATCATCGCCCATTCATCGGATATGTATAAGAATGGAAAAAAATTCAAAATAAGTCATCTCGACCCAATAAAAAAACAGTTTACAATAGACTATAAACTCGATATAAATAAAAAACTAAAAATTAAATGGTGTTTGAATAAAGATGATATAGACCACCATCAAATCTTTGAATATACAAATCAGGGACCAGACAAACGAGCAATTATTGCAAAATACTGTTTCCAGGATTGTAACCTGTGCCATACGTTAATGCAGAAGTATGATATACTTACTGGTGTGACTGAATTGGCGTCGATTTGTAGCGTTCCGATGAATTTCGTTATTATGAGAGGACAAGGAATTAAACTACTTAGTTTTATTGCTAAGCAATGTAGAGAAATGAATACGTTGATGCCTGCCGTTGAAAAAGATAATTCAAACGCTGGATACGAAGGTGCTATTGTGTTGGACCCAAAAACAGGATTTTATCCGGATGATCCGGTAGCGTGCGTTGATTATAGTTCTCTGTATCCTAGTTGTATGATTAGTGAAAACATATCACACGATAGTAAGGTATGGTCCAAAGAGTATGATCTCGACGGTAAATTGGCAATTAATCCAAAAACAAAACAACCAAAAATATGGGGGTTACGCGACCCTAGTGGAAATTTTGTATACGACAACCTTCCTGAGTACAAATACGTAGAAGTAAAATACGATACATTTGCTTGGATTCGACCGCGACCCAACGCAGCCGCAAAAAAAGTAAAAACAGGGTATAAAATATGTAGATACGCTCAATTTCCAGATGGGGAAAAGGCTATTATGCCTAGTGTACTGTCAGAATTGCTCGCTTCTAGAAAGGCTACTAGAAAACTAGCAAAACACAAAATAGTTACTACTCTAGAAGGTAAGGAAGTGGTTGGTCTGCTTACTAAAACAGATACACATCATGAAGTTCTTCAGGAAAACAAAATCGTCGAAAAAATAGAAAATGAAAATGTAGAGAGTGTGGAAGACCGTTTTGATGATTTTATGAAAAATGTATTGGATAAACGTCAACTTTCAAAGAAGATTGTTGCCAACTCGTTGTACGGTCAGTGTGGGGCAAAAACAAGTGCGTTTTATGAAAAAGATATTGCGGCGTCTACGACAGCAACAGGTAGAAAACTACTTATTTACGGTAAAAATATTATTGAAAAATGCTACACAAATCGCATTACAAATACCAAACACGGTAAAATTAAGGTGAATGCTGAATATGTATACGGAGATACGGATTCTATATTCTTTAAATTCAATCCAGAAACATTAGAAGGTGAACCAATAAGAGGTCAAAAAGCGCTGGAGATTACAATTGAATTGGCGATCGAAGCCGGTGAATTGGCTACAAAATACTTAAAACTGCCCCATGATTTGGAGTATGAAAAAACATTCATGCCCTTCTTATTGTTGTCTAAAAAGCGATATGTTGGTATGCTGTACGAACACGACCCGCATAAATGCAAGAGAAAATCAATGGGAATCGTATTGAAACGTAGGGATAATGCTCCTATTGTAAAGGATTGTTATGGCGGAATTATCGACATATTAATGAAGGAAAAAGATGTCAATAAGGCGGTTGAATTCACAAAACAATTCTTATTGGATATGATTGCCGAAAAATTTCCATTAGAAAAATTAATAGTATCAAAGTCCCTTCGCCAATTTTACAAAAACCCAAATCAAATCGCTCATAAGGTATTGGCTGAACGAATAGGAAAGAGAGAACCAGGGAATAAACCTGCTGTAGGGAGTAGAATCCCATTTGTGTATTTTCAAACAAAGGGAAAGGTGAAATTACAGGGTGATAGAATTGAAGATCCAAATTACGTGCGTCGTAAAAATCTGAAACCCGACTTCTCATTCTATATTACAAATCAAATACAAAAACCTGTTATGCAAGTCTTCTGTCTGGTATTGGAGCAAATAAAGGAGTTTCGCCCTCTTTTAAAGGGATTCCAACGACAGATTAGAACAATACATAGAAAACACAAAGATGACGTGGGAAAAGGACAACGGTATGAGACGAAGGAACGAGAAAAGCACGTAAACAAGTTGATATTTCAAACATCTGTTAAACAGTGCGCTTCAAACAAAAAAAATATAGCGATGAAATCATTCTTCAGTGGTTATTCATAATTCCAAACCGTATCTTCCAATATAAAAATACAACTTAACTATCAAATAATATAAAAATACAACTATCAAATAATATTAAATTTTTATAATATTATTTAATTTTTTTACCAGTAATTTGTCTCATTAATATGTTCTTTATATTTTTAGAACGGCGTAACTTATTATTATAATACAATCTCCATAATCGTTGAAATTTTACAATACCATAGTGTCTAGACACGAAATACCGACTGACAAAGCAATAAACGTGTTTCAGTAGCATATAACGAAAACTTTTTTGCTCGTGTAGTAAGAAGTTTCTATTTTCCATTATATGTTCGTTCCATTCATCCACCGTATCAAATATTTCGTGTACCAAATATTTGGTTTCCAAATAATTAATTAACTTTAAATTACTTGCTTCACAACTAGTAGTTCCATACTTAGATTCTCTCCATTTATCACATAATACTATGGGAGTCCATGGGACAACGTTTATTCTTGTTGTATACATTCTATGTATTAACGTATTTATCGAATTAATTTAGATTAATAATAATTAATGTAAATCAATTTATGAATTTAATCATACATCTTCATTTGTTTCATCGGGTTCTTCTCCTCATTCTTCTTCTTCTCCTCCTTCTTCTGTATTTTCTCTCCCATCATTGGTTTGTATAATCATTTCTTCTACGACCAATTCTTCGTCGCTGTTTAAAGTATTTGTATAATCCGATAAACTTTGAGTCATAGAGTTTGTAATTGTGTTTGTAATACTGTCTATAATACTATTCATTTGCGTATTTTCTATGTTTGGACCGAATAAATGAGGAATAGAAAAGGAAATATCGTAAATGATAGTACTATTTGATGGTATTTCATTATCAAAATCGTCTTCTATTTCATCGGTTGTGTCTTCTTCGACATCTGCCGTTGTAGAGTGATGATTTTCTGGTTCGTTATTATTATTATTCCCATTAACCTCCCCATTAACCTCCCCATTCACATCATCATTCACATCATCGTTCACATCATCATTCACATCATCATTCACATTTCCACTGCTATCTGGCGGTGTGTTTATATTATATCTACATAGAGGACAGCGTGAATCTAATCTAAACCATCTAATTAAACTATCCGATTCAAACACATGTTGACATTGATTTATACGTAAAATATTAGTTGAATTATCAAATGTTGTAAGTGAAATAGGACACCGTGTGATATTTGTCCCTGATAAATCATTTATATTTATAATTGTAGTTTGTTGCATAATAGCATTTTCAGTAGCGGGTATTCTAGGGTTTCCTTGACTCAGCGTAGAATTAATAAATTCTTGTAATGTCATTCTATGTCTATTTCGCCGCCTGTTTGTATTTCTTAAATTTGTATTTCTTCTATTTTCAAACCATCTTCTGTGTACTGCTGGTCGTCTAGTAGTATTCATTTGAAATGGACGTCTAGTTGGAACGGTATTTGTTGCTGTCGTGCTTCTATTTTGCCTGGATACCGACGGTGGAGGCGGAGGAGGTGACGGAGGCATAGAAGGAGGAATGTACGAATGTACTCTATTCATAGGATTGTTATATATTCTATAATCGCTATTGCCATTCGTTCTTCTTCTAAATAATCTAGCATCTCTATCCCTGCCTTGTTGAAGAGATAATAATTCTTGAATACAATTATCAATCCGTTCCGTTGAGTCGTTCACGTTAGTATGATACCGATCCAATACATCCAATTGACGGTGAATTAAATTGGTTATATTCATCAAATTATCATTCATTATTTAATAATATTTATAAAATATGTTTAAATGTAAATCCATTATTTAATATATATTATAATTTATGGCGTTACAAATAGAAACGACTATCAATACATATGAAAATAAAGGTTTAACTGGTCTGGCTAATTTAGGGAATACGTGTTTTTTAAATTCGACATTGCAATGTTTGTCTCATTGTTATGAATTAAATAATTTTCTTGAAAAAGGAACATACAAAAATAAGTTAAATAAAATACCAGACAGTTTAATACTAATAGAATGGGATAAATTAAGAAAATTAATGTGGAGTGAAAACTGTATTATTTCTCCAAATGGGTTTGTAAAATCCATACAAAGAGTGGCAAGAGTAAAGGATAAGGATATATTTACTGGATTCGCTCAAAATGATTTAACTGAATTTTTAGGATTTGTAATAGATTGTTTTAATAATTCCATTAAACGACACGTTAAAATGAATATAACCGGTACACCAGAAAGTCAAACGGATCTGCTTGCTAAAAAATGCTTTGAAATGATGAAAACCATGTATAGCAAGGAATATTCTGAATTTATTGATTTATTTTATGGCATACACGTATCTCAAATTAAGTCTCTTTCAAGTGATTATTTGAATGTTATCCCGGAACCATTTTTTAATATTACTATTCCGTTGGCAAAGGAAAACAAACAACATCATATTATGGATTGTTTTGATTTATATACTAAAAAAGAAAAATTAGAAAAAGACAACCAAATTTTGAATGAAAAAACAGATACAAGGGAAGATGCTGAAAAATCAATCCATTTTTGGAGTTTACCTCATATTCTAGTAGTTACTTTAAAACGATTTAATGTATCAAATGTTTCTATACGTAAAAATCAAGCATTTGTCGATTTTGACGAAACGATTGATTTAAGTAAATATGTTATAGGTTACAATAAAAATAGTTATAATTATGAACTATTTGGTATATGTAATCATACAGGAGGAGTTCACGGGGGACATTATACATCATATGTTAAGAATGCAAATAATAATTGGTATCATTTCAACGATACGAATGTTAATAAGGTAAATAATTTTAATTCAATGAAAACAAAACAAGCGTATTGCTTTTTCTATCGTAAAAAAAAATGAAGTTAATTATATATATATGGATTCAGTTGATATCTCCCCCACAAAATCATTTACCAATCTATACGACAAATTAAATACTAATTTTGGGAGTACATTAGATAGCAAAAGTGTTATGATATTTATTGCCCTTTTAATTTTAGCTTCCCTTTTATTTAGTAATTTAGGTGGTAATTCTGCAAATACGGACGTTGTATCTAGTTCATCCGGAACAAATATTTTAGAGATAATACTCTGGACGGTATTTTTGTTTTTATTATTGGCAAACGGATTGCAATACTTTTTCGGTATCGAGGCCAAAGCATCTGTTAAAAATTTATTGTCAGATACACCTGAAGTAGGTATAGAATTAAGCGACGAGTCAAAATCATTGTTAAAAAAAACGCTGCCTTCAATTGGCGAAGATGTAAAATTAAGAAAAGAACGTCGTGAGAAACAAAAAAAAGATAAAAAGGAAGTTTTTTATTTGAAGGATAACGAATATACGTATGAAGAAGCAAAGGCTGTATGTAAAGCACACGATGCTGAATTGGCAGATTACAATCAAATCGAAAAATCGCACAAAGAAGGCAGCGAATGGTGCGGTTATGGTTGGTCCAAAGATCAAATGATATTGTTCCCGACACAAAAGAGTACATGGAACGAACTACAAAAAATTAAAGGACATGAAAATGACTGTGGACGACCTGGTATAAATGGAGGTTACATTGAAAATACGAAAGCAAAATTTGGAGCGAACTGCTATGGTATTAAACGTTCGCCTACTGATTTTGAAATGGCTATGTTGGATGAAATGAAGAAAAAACAATATCCTTTATCACAAAAAGATAAGGATTTTAATAAAAATGTAAGCAAATACAAACAAATGATGAAGGATGGTAAATTATTAATTAATCCATTTAATATGGAAAAGTGGAAGTGGTAAATATAATGCTAATCGTATATTAGTTTAGTTTAATTATTAAATATGTTATTTTTATAATATATTTAATTTCTTTAATTCTTAATCTTAATTCTTAATTCTTAATCTTAATTCTTAATCTTAGTTCTTAATTCTTAATCTTAATTCTTAATCTTAATTCTTAATCTTAGTTCTTTTTGTGCTTCTTTTCTTCGTATTATTTCTAGTATTGCTTGTACGTTTTCTTGTAGCGCGTTTCTCTCCCTTTTCTGTATTAATTTTGATATTTAATTTTAATACTTGTGATTTCTTTGCGATATGTTTGTTTTTTCTAGTTTTCATTTTATCACGCGACGTTGTTATACTAAGCAAATCAGAAAAAACATCTTCTTCGATCGTGGCATCTTTATCGCCCAAATCTATAACAGAAACATTCATGCCGTCTGATATATTTTTAACAATCCCTCGAACTGTTTTATTTGTATACAATCCAATTGGAATACTTAAATGACCTATTTTACTTATCATCTCTTTATTTAAATTATATAAATTGGAAATATTTATACCCGTTTTCATAGTTTCCTTGTGTTGATACATATTATTATATATATTATTAATATTAATATTAATATGTTTATTGTTTAATCTTTATTCGAACTTTGTAAACTCATCTATATTAATTTTAGTGTATGGGGAGAGATTTTGTATTATATATATATAATCATGTATTTGCTTATTTTTGCAACCATGATCTTATTGATGTATTTTATTGCAGGTATAAATAAATTTTTAAATTTTAATGCTACTGTTAGTGGGTTTAAAAACATATTTTTCTTGAAAAAATTACCGAATTTATTTTATCAACTTGCTATTGTGTTGGTTGTCGTAATAGAAATCGTCGCGCCAATAATTATATTGTATTCTATCCAAACCGATACAATGTCTAAAATGGCTTATTTTTCGAGTATTGGTTTAGCAATGTTTACCGTATTCGCAACTTTAATATACCATTTTCCACCAAAAGGGTCTAGTTACTATGCTTTTATGAAAAATTTAACAGCAACAGGAGGCTTATTATTATTGTCTACGTTTTTTAATTGATATCTTCCTCAATACGAGGGTCCTCTATGTTTGACACGTATTATTAAACATTGTAAAAGCGTTTTATATCACTAACATACTTAAATTCCCGTTTGGATTTAATGAATTTAATGATTTGTTTTACCTGGTCTTCGTTTTGTATGCATTCATTTAAACATTCTTCTAAAAATTTGTATGTTAAAGGCGGCGTTTGTTTGCTTTCTTGAAATTTCAATTTCCCATCTGAAATTTGAATTACAGCATTTTCTAAATTGTTTTCTTCAGCATAGCTAAATATTTTAGTAGTCAAGTGATTGCGTTTTTTTCTTAACTCTTTTACAGTTTCTGAGTTTTGTTTGATTTGATTATCAATCATTACCCAATTTTTAACATCGTTTTCAAAGTCCATTAAATATATTAAACTATACTATTTAATATATTTAATTTTATTTATTTTTCCGTATACAATTTACTTTCTGGAACGAGATTTACTTTTCGTCTTCTTTTTACCACGCTTTACTACAGAAGCGGTGAATAACAATGGCACTAAAGCGTCTTTAATAATATTAACAAATCCCCCCCTCATCGTTCTACCGCGCTTCTTCTTACCCTTCTTCTTTCCTTTCTTACCCCTTCGCATAGTCTTTCTCTTTTTACCCCGTTTCATAGTCTTTCCCTTCCTACGTTTCATCGATTTTCCCTTTCTGTGTTTTAGCGTTTTTGTACGTTTGGTATGTTTTACTTTTGCTACCATAGTTATATAATAATAAAATATTATTATTTTTACTTGCTTCTTTTATTTTTTCTAGTTCGACAATGAGGGCGTTTAGAATGTTTACCTTTATTTTTAGACTTTGTAACTTTGCACCTCTTCGTGTATCTTGGCTGTTTACATTCTTTAGTCGTTAAACGAGTACACATAGAACGACGTTTCTTTTTTGCCTTTCTTTTTTTACCACCAAAGGCAGTACATCCAGAAACGGCAGCAATACCCCCACATCCTGCCGCGCACGCAACGCCTTTTGACATACAAGACGCACTAGCGGGCAAATCGGCACTCTGTTTATTTAATTTTTCAATCCTTTTTTTACGTGACAATTTTCTGTTTATTTTTCTTTTTCTCTGTTTACGACTAATCGTTTTAGATGAGTCATGTGTAATAGACCTAGACCTAGACCTAGACCTAGAATTAGATTTACGCGATAAAGACGACGGCGCAACCTTTGTTTTTTTACTCTTTGATTTACTAACGGGCATTTTTATATATACTATACGTATTATATTATTTCACTTTTTTTGATAGAAAAGAAAAAGGTGTCTTATTGCGTAATAATATGATAAATATCCCTAAAATTAATAAAAAACTTATAAACACAAAAATAATAGAAATATAAATATACGGATAAATTTCTTTTAAAATAAGATCAATCAACGGTCTTGTAATGTTTTTTATTTCTTCCTTTACATCGTCCCTTCCCAATATTTCAACGCATTCTTGGATTATCTTTTCTTTTATATCCATTTATATGTTTTACATAAAATTATTTTAATGATAAATCGTATTAAAGTTAAATTAATAATATTAATTACATTAATGGAGTATCTATTAGATATCAATACAATTGATGAAAATTCTTTGCATGACATAAAACTTCACTCTCCTATCCCTATACAAGGTGGTTCTTATTTAGCAAAAATAACGTTACACGACAATCCGATTTTATTTCAAATGCCGAAATGTAGCACAAAGCGTGGTATGGTTACCAGTGGTAAAAGATGGTACTGTGACCTATTATTTAATTATGATAATAGTAATGTAATGGAATTTATAGAAAGTATAGAAACGATTGTTCGTGATAAAATTTTAGACAAAAATGAATTATGGTTTCAGGATCCACCATCTTTAGAAGATATAGAATACAATTGGAATGAAAGTATCAAACAAACCAAACAAAACTTCTACTTGAGAACATTTATTGGAAAAAAGAAAAATACAAAACTTAACACTGTAACTGTATACAACAGCGACCAAGAAAAAATAAATATAGATAGCATTTCACCAACGTCGAACATTATCACAATTGTGGAGGTAACGGGTCTTAAATTTTCAGGAAGTAGTTTCCATATAAATTACTGTTTAAGACAAATTATGGTACTGGAAGAAAAAAAACCTATTTTCAACAAATGTTTAATAAATTTCACAAAAAGTAAATCACAAAATAATGATAGTGAAGAAGACAACAATGAAGAAACAGACAACGAAAAGGAAACAGCGGACAATGGAAAGGAAACTGTGGATAACGAAAAGGAAACAGCGGACAACGAAAAGGAAACAACAGACAACGAAAAGGAAACAGCGGACAATGGGGAGAATGAATTGTTGGGAGATCGAGATATCGACCATACAAAAACAACACAATCATTCGCCGAAGACGATTTGGTTATGCCTGAGTTTAGTAATAATGCAGAACATTTAGAAAAAATAGAACCATTTTCATTAGACGAGTCATCAAAATCCGAAAACAAGGGTGAAACGCAAAAAACGGCGGGGTCCGAACAACAAGCGCCGTCTATTCCATTTGAAAAAACAAATATATCTACTGTATTATCGATTCACGACGAGAATGAAGATGGTAACACGCACGACGAAGATAAAGATTTAGAAATATTAGCACCTTCATCAAAAGAACCAAAAGGTTTAGAAGATTTTAATATAAAAGAAACGGTAGCGTCTGTCCCATCTGATACAAAACATTTAGAAATAAGAGAGATCGAATTGGCAATTCCAGAAGAGGAAGAATTGTTTCAACTTAAAAAACCAGATGCCGTTTATTTGGATATGTACAAACAAGCTCTTCAAAAAGCAAAGGAAGCGAAAATTAAAGCAATACAAGCATATTTAGAATTAAAAGAGATTAAAAACAGGTATATGATACAAGAAGTTGATGAAGACGACGATGATACGTTTAGCGAATTAACCCAATTTGGGGTGTAATTCTTTACATTTCATTTCAAAAAAAGGGAGAGATACGAAATAAAATAATCAACACCGCAATCATTTACAAAAACTATTTATTTAGTTAAAAACAACTTTTATAAAAAAATTTTATGTTTTGATTTTATATAAATGGCTTTTTTAAAAGATGTCAAATCACTGTTTAAGTCCAAAAATAGTAGTAATATTTTAATTGTTTTAGCAATTGTGGCTGTCGTATATGTTGTTATGGATTACGAGCGAATTAAATCTAGTCTTGGATTGGATTCCATGGATAACATGAAGGAAGGAGAAAGTAAAAGAGCGGCTGTAAACAACTACAAGCCATCGGTTGCCGATCAACACACCGAAGCAAATGCCAACGGATTGAATACGGATATGCAATCTCTTCCATCCAGTTGTGCTTCCAAACAAATTAGCAACCCCAAGGATTTGCTACCAGCCGACGGCAATACCGAATTCTCTAAGATGAACCCATCTGGAGCCGGTGATTTGATGAATGTAAATTTGTTGCGATCCGGACATCATATTGGTATTAACACTGTTGGTACCAGTCTACGCAATGCCAATTTACAGGTACGTAGTGAACCCCCTAACCCTCGCATTAACACTGGCCCATGGAATACCAGTACTATCACTTCTGATACTCATCGCCGTCCTTTGGAAATTGGAAGTCGTGCTTAAGTACCATATTTAACCATTAATAATATTATTCATTTAATAATATTATTCATTTAATAATATTATTCATTTAATAATATTATTCATTTAATAATATTATTCATTTAATAATATTATTCATTTAATAATTCCAATTGTACTTATTTAACTCTTTATACTTATTTAATTTGTTATACTTATTTTAGTAATATTATATAAAATGAAAATAAATATTTTTGGAATAATTGTATTCGTTTTTATTAGCATTATCATCTTTAAAATATACCATGAATCGGACATGTTTCAATTAAAGTGTATCGTTTCGGATGTTGACGGTAATAAATATTGTGTAAGGGAGAGAAACAAACTAGAACTGGTGGCTGATTTATTGGCAAACGTTACAAACAACATGAAGGATTTAGTGGAGCATTTAAAAATTACATTTCCGGATAGAAAGAACGTCCAGCGTTTAGTTGATAATTTCAACCCTAAGAAGGTTTATGAAACACTTCCTACGAGTTCATACACGGCTTACTCTGAAAATAAGGGAGAGAAATTGGCATTTTGTACGACGACCACAAAGGAAGGCAATAGACTGATCGATGAGAACACACTTACATTTGTAGCAATCCACGAACTGTCTCATTTAGCAACAAAAACAGTAGGACACACCGATGAGTTTTGGAATAATTTTAAATTTCTATTAAAAGAAGCAAAAAATAAGAATATTTACAATCCTATAGATTATAAAAAAAAACCCCAACCATATTGTGGTATGACTATTACGGACAATCCATATTTTGATTTATAATTTTTAATTTTATAATTTTATTATTTCATATCACACCATAAGTGGTTACCTTATCCAATTCCTTTAAAAAATCATAACGTATAGTGTTATAATTTTTGCTACTGTAAAAACTATTTCTATAGACATCAATATTGAACCGTAATTTATTTTCTTTAGACATTACGACATTTCCAGAATGGATTTTTTTAAAATTCACGGGTAACTGCGGAAAGAATGTGTCGCACGTATAATGATTTAAAATATTTGTGATGTAAACATCTTGTATTAAATTATTTTTAAGATACCAATTGTAAATTTGTTCTCCACCAATAACCCAATTGACGTCGTATTCACATTTTGTCATAATATCATAATTGACTTCTGTCAATTCTGAATATAGTTCGGTATGCAAACGTATATTATTCGGCGATTTAGTAGAAGATATTACATAGTTGGTTCTTTTAGGAAGATTCCTCTCCATACTATCATATGTTTTTCTACCCATTATTACAGAATTATTTCCATTACCTATCGTCTTATTTTTAAAAAACATCATATCTTCACTTAAACGCCACGGAATAATACCATTTAGTCCTATTCCTCTATTTTTACACGTAGCAACAATAATATTCATTTTTATATAAATATAATCAAATATATTTATATACATGTCAAAACAATATAATTTTCACCACGTAATAGGTGATAATATTAAACAAACATATATTTTTAATGATAAAAAATCCACAAATAGTAAAACAAAAAACATTCCAATCTATGAAGACGACATGATAATTAATATTAAGCATAAATTAAGCAGTTTATTTGATAACCAATCGCATCATGAAATTTACATGTTTTGTAAAAGAAAAAATGTATTAAATCAATCCGTATATTATCAACTGCTTACTCAAGACGATAACATTAAACTTAATATTGATATTTACAAACGGTTTGTGTCAAATATTGCAATAAATCCCAACTTTTTAAAAACTCCAAATAAAATAGCAACCAAGCATCTTAGTAGTTTTTACAAAAATAACAAAATATGGAATAAAGAAAACCTATTTGTTACGCCAATTGGAGTAAGTGCTTTTCATCGTAAGAAATATTTATTTCATCATAATCCATTTTCATGTAATAAGATAGATGAATATATTTCATCGGACATGAAAAAATTTATTAGTACAGAAAACAAAAAGTTGCTTTTCAAGTACAAGCCTGAAAACAATGACATTTATTTTTGTTTTGCCGATGAAGTATTGGAATTTTTCAAAAATCAAACTGCCTTGCAAACAGACAAATCCGGAGAAACAGACAAAACAATAACAGATCAATATTTGTTGGAATTGTATTTCCCTTCGTTGTTTAATCAAAAAATTTCATCGTTAAAGGATATTAAGTCATCTAAGATAAAATTGAAATCTAGTTCTACCAAAGAGTACAATAATGTGTTTAAAGATTACAACAATAACATAGATTTACTTCACAAGTATTCTGTTGGGAATTTAAATCAATTGGATTATCGTATTAATTCTATTCATTTTACGATTCATCCTATGGAATCTCTTCAATTACCGTTGGAAGTTATTTTTAAAAAAATAAATTCAACCAAACTCCTTAGTTTGATGAAATACAATCCTGGTAAAGATTTGGAAAGTATTTATCGATTGTATACAAACGATTATATTTCCAATAAAGGACTTAGAATGCCATCTTTATATGTGGAGAATAACGAAAATAGTAGAAAAATAAAACAGATTTCATCCAACATGTTATACACCAATAGAATCGGATTTTATTTAAACTTACAACATTTGCCTACAAATCCTATTAAGGAAGAATTGTATTGTATTTTACTTGAAAATGGAGATATTCAAATTAAGTTAAATTGCAATGAATCGTATGACATAAACAAATTACATCGTGTTTTCTCTCCCATTATACAAAAACAAATTATTAATGTTGTCAATACATTCGTACAGAAAAAAAGTATTTACCGATTTGAATCGTTGAATAGTAACAACGTTGAACTAAATAAAATAGACACCGTATTTTTTACAGAAGATACGCGAAATTTAACATTTAAAAATTTAAAATGTACTAGTTCTGTATTTTCTGTAATTAATAAAAATAAAAGGTCAAATACGTACGATTTGAATTACAAACGCGTTTCTTTTTATCAAAAAATGAATGATATCCAGTCGTTTATTAATGTAAAATTGCAAGAGGCTATTTCAATCGAAGAAATAAAACAGTTGGTTATGAGTAATTTTAATTTAAATGAGGAAAAGGCAGTAGAAATTATGGATGGATTTTTAAAAGAAATACGATTGGCGGTGGACGCTTTTGAAAATAGAAAAATAAAAGTAGAAGATAACCCAGGTTTCAATATACATATTGAAACTAAAAACGTTGACTATGTAAATATTCAATTAAAAAGATTGTTTGAAATTAAAAACATAAATGATATTACTTATCTAACAAATGGTATTATAAAACGCTACTTAAACGCACTTATAAATATCAATCAATTGGAAGAACCACTCAAAGAATGTATTAAGAAAATAAAGGAAAAACAGATAGAAAATATTAAAGAAATATATGAAAATCCGCTGGAAGATGCTAAGATAAACTTTGATTCAGACGACGACGATGATGAAGCATCTGATCTATTTGGATTAATGAGTGGATTAGATGATGATGAAAATGAAGCTGAAACTAGTAAAAGTAAAAGCAATAATAAAAGTAAAAGCAATAGTAATAGTATTTCTATTGACATGGATGAATTAGATTTAGATGGTGATATTATTGATTCCAAATCATCGGATGAGAAAGAGGACGACGACGACGACGACGACGACGACGACTCTATTTCCTTATCGGGTGGGGCTAAACAAAATCAAAATCAAAATATCGACCTTACTTCTATCAAAATGAAGGGTTCGAAAAATTGGTTTACAAATCGTTTAAGAGAACGACAGCCAGATATATATGTAATGTCGAAACAAGACGCAAAAAACAAAAATTTCGTGAAATACTCAAAAACATGTCAGTGGCAGTATAAAAAACAACCAATTATTTTAAACGATGCTGAATTAAAAAAAATAAACGAAGCGGACAAAAAATCGAATACAAAATCATACGACGGTCATATTGAATACAAAGGGTATAATTATATTTGCCCTCGCTATTGGTGTTTTAAAGACGATAATGGTAACTCTAGAAGCATGTCGTTTAAACAACTCAATGACGGTGAATGTGGGGGATGGGATGCTTTAAATCCAAAAAAAGCAAAATCCCTACTTCCTGGCAAACGTATTGTAGAATTGACGGACGATAGACTGCATAATCCATCCAAAACAAATAATCCGTTGGTATATAAACCACTTTATCCATTTTTTCAAAAGTCTGAAAACCACCCAAAAGGACTTTGTGCTCCGTGTTGTTCTCAAGTACCGATTGAATACGATGGATTCCCCGATGAATCAACTAGTGAGCGCGATAAGAAACATAAAGGTCAACAGAAATATTTCGAACATCTGTATAAATCAGGCACCACCAAAGCAACTATTTCGGTTGATGATAACATTAAGAATAATCCCGACGTAAAAAAACAGATTGAAAAATGGGAAGGCGTTGGTCCATCGTTTAAAGTAGTACAAAATAAAACAAAAAATGGTGTTAAAATTATTGATATTGGAAATAAAAACAACGATTCAAAAAAATTAACCAAAATGGATTTAATTCCAAAAAAGAAAAATGTCCCTGAAAATCCAACGCGATCTCAACTCGATAAAATGTTACAAAAAACAAAAAATAACCGAAGGTTTAATATTTGTACGAATAGGCAAATTGTATCTAATATAACACCATCAAAAGGTTCTAGAAAAAAACGTAAAAGCAAAACAGCAAAACAATCGATTAATAGAATTGAAATAGACGACAGGACTATCACAAGAGATCCAACGCCCGATTCTATTTATTTAAAAAAATTACAAGAGGAAGAAAAATTAAAGCAGCAAGCAAAAAAACGAAAAACGGTTGTAAAAAAGAAGATAAAACCTTTTTTGTTCGAATTTCCACTTAAAAATCCAAATTCACTAGGATATTTAAAACCATCTTTACAAAAATTTATCCAATACGATACGGCTTCTATATGCTATAATAATCCACCAAATGATTCGTCGCTTAAACCAAAATCATCATGCCTTCTTCGTTTGGGCGTAAATAAAAACACAAATCAATCCTTTCTTGAAACAATTGCTTTAATTCAAAACAAATCACTTCGACAACTTAAAACGCATTTAATTAAGAACATTACACTCTCCAAATATATAATTGCGTTCAAAGGTTCGCTGATAGACTTATTTTATGATAAAACAAAGACGGTTGATAAAAAATTAAAAGAGAAAATAGTGAAATCGATCGATGACACAATCGTAAACGATTTTATTTTACTAGAACATGTGGGAGAGAAACTTATTAATTCCTACCTCAACTTTTTGGATTATTTAAAGGACGATAATGTTAAAATAGACTATAGTTACTTATGGGATTTTATTTGTAAACCCAACAACAAAAACAACGCAGGAGTGTTATTCAAAGAAGGTATTAATCTGGTTATTTTTAACACACCTCAGGATGATATAACGGATAAGATAGAAATAATATGCCCCAAGAATACCTTTACAAATGAGATTTTTTCTGAATTCAAACCAACCGTCATGCTTTACAAAGAAGGGTATTATTTTGAACCTATCATAGAATACAACAATACAACTGGCAAAACAAAAATATTGTTCGATTATGATACATTGATATCAGAAACTATGCTCCATACGTTGTTTACTGATATAAAAAATAAAATGATAGAAGGATGTAGTTTAAAACCTAGTATGCCTGCCAAATACGATTATCGTCGTAATATATCTGCCAAAGAGATTATTGATATGCTGGAATCTATAAATAATAAATCCAACGACGAGCAAAAAAAAAGCAATACAAAAACGGTTCGTGTTTTAAAACAGGTAGTACACTATAATTATAAAACAGTTGCTATTATTGCCAAGGTAAACAATAAAAATGTATATATTCCTTGCCATCCTTCTTCTATCTTAATAGATATTGAGTTTGAATTCTACGATTCAGATAAAATATTATTCGATGCAGTGGATACATTTAATCAATTGACTTATCTTGCGAAAACACATAAACTACCTTGTTTGCCTATTAAAATACTTATAACAGACAATGCTAATGTAACCGGATTTATTACAGAGACAAATCAAGTGGTTCCTACCACACAATTGGATTATGTTGAAAATATGTTTTCTATGGTAGATCGTAAAGGAAAAATCATTTCAAAAAAGAAAAGTATAATTAATATTACAGAACATTCCGAATATTTTTCGGATAAGCAATCCATGAAACGCCCCATAGAAGATATTGAACGTATCTTAATTATACGAAATTTTTTACTCGAAAAAAACTTTTACAACTGTTTTCGTAATATATTTAAAAAGCAAATAGGGAAAGAAAACAACGGGAATTTGCGTCAACAACTTATTGATTTATTGGATACAACTTACAAAACCAAAACAGGAGATTCATTAAAACAATATCAAGTAAAATTCAAAAAGGTAAATACTATTGTAAACAAGTTATTGACCGATAAAACCGTTGCATTTGTAATATATGAAAACAATGTGTTGGATGAACTGTATAAAAAAATCAAACAAGATGTGAATATTTGTTTTACGGACAACAACGCAATCGCTTTGCCTAGGAAAAATTTAATGGATAATTCGTTGAATAAGGAAAAATATTTCATAAAATTAATAGACGAATTGATACGATTCCCACGATTGAGGGATTATATATTGAGAAATAAAAGTACTACGTCTATAGATATTATTAATTATTCTATAAAAAATGATGAAGTAGTTATTTTGGAAGAAGAAATGTTTACTGATTATTTGACGAATGTCGTATTGGAAGAAAAAAACAAATACATCAATACAAACCAGGTTGGGTTTTCAAAACCGATTATAACAAAGCCTTATTCGACTATATTTTCATTGAATTACAAGGGAAATACCGATACAGAACAAGATACTTCAAAACAATCATTAAATACGGAATCGCGTTCAATACCAAATCATATTCCGAAGGATGTAGACCAATATGCCCCTTCAACAATAAATGAAACTCCAGCCACGTGTAAATTAGCAACCAGTTTAAATAAAAAGGTAATTTCCAAATACTTTTATAAGTATGATTTAAATTCTAACTTATCATTCTACAAAATGTCGGCCCCTCATATACAAGAAACAAAGACGAAATTAAAGGAAAATTGTACCTGGAATATTATTCAGGAAATCTACAAAGATTATTACAATAGAGAGATAACAAAATTAGAATTATGTAAAACGTTGGTTTCTATTTTGAAAAATATGCACAACGAAACACAATTCATAACCAAACCAGGCGTATTTAAAATAAATAAACAACTCGATGCGTCGAATGATATAAGGGATGATAGTTTTATTCCAAATTATTATTACATTCTATCTATAACCCATCGTAAAGAATGGGAGACGGAATGGCCTAGAATAGAAGAAGTAGAAGAAAACCAATGGAAACATTTATTTAATATTGTATCCAACAAGCGCTTTTATATCACAGAGTTCGAAATGTATTTATTGTGTGATTATTTTAAGTTGCCTTGTGTATTACACGGTACAGTTGAACGAAAAGCACCAATTGATTTATACAATCTCAGTAAAATCAAATACTATGACCCACTTTATACCACATTTAATTTAAACAACATTGGAAATAAACCAAATGATGCGGATATTGAGTTGATTAAGAACAACCTTTATACTAATAAAAACAATGATAAATACTGCTATATTATTGGTTTCATACAATTTCGCATAAGTGATTATTACAACCAGAAGGGTATCAAAAATAATTTTGGTATGAATCGTTATTATAGAAAAGAAAACAATATTCCATTCGACGTTGGATTGATGAAAAATAGCGATGGATATTATAAAATCCAAACGAGCAACGAATATATTAAAAACCTCTTGAATAATAGTATACATCCAACCTCAAAACAATACATTGATTTAATATTCAAAGGCAAACCATCGATATACGAAGGACATTTAAAAGAGTACATTTTATTTAAAAAACTAAAGTCTGAACGAGGTATTAAGAAAAAACTTAAGATTTAATATTTTATTACTACAGATAATAACTATATAAATTTATATAATTATTATTTGAACGGTTGGTGTTTATCTATTAAACATTCTCATTCTGAAATTTCTAGAACCTGTATTGTTATTTGTCGAACTTTCAGAGTTTGGACTTCTGTTTAATGTAAAAGATGGGGTAAATGGGTCACTTGTCGCTGTCGTTGTTCTTGAGCGAGGAGCGGAATTTAAATTTAAATTAAAAATACTACCATTTCTATAATTTACATGTTGTATGTTATTATGTATTGGAGTCTGACGTATTGGAGTATTTTCAGGAGTGACTGTTGTTGAATTCCTCCTTCTCAACTCATGTCGTCTTCTTAATCCAGTTGTAGGTATTGCACGATTTGTTGCTTCTCGAACCGTTAAATTTATATTTGGTCTATTAGCAAGAGACGATGCTACACTATTGGGTGATATATTTGTAATCACATTAGACGTTTCAATAGTAGGAACGACTTGTGTAATTGAAGGCACGTTTATATCTTCTCTGGATCGTGTTAATATTCTAGTTATACGTGAAGATAGTGTTGATTCAGAATCCCATCCAGATAAATTTAAAGGAACTTGGCGATAATATTGAATATCATCATGGTCTTCAAAATATGATTTTAATCCACGCTTAGCTCTATTGGAACAGCGTTTTTTTCTTAATGGATGACAACTATATTCTCCATACAAATAATTATTTAAATACGGAGATAATTTTTTAACAATACTCGATTTTTGTCTAAACGAATATGGTGTATTTATAACAATATAATTTAAATATTCTCTGTATTCATGCATCATATTTAATATATTTTCAAACTTTTCATATACGGTTCCGTTTTCCATAAAATCGTTAATAGCAACGTCCTTTAAAAGTGCGTAATTATCATATGAAAATTTATTTAAATCGAATTCTGCTTCAAAAAAAAGTAATATCCATTTAGACATGTGAAAATTACTGTATAATAGCGATTGATATATATTGTGTAAATTACATTTTGAAAAGGTAATGTTTGTGTATGGATTTTTCATTTCGATTGGGGTACAAAACATATTTTCACATTTAGTTAAGCAACTGACCCATATATTAACAATATCACTTAATCGAAAATAATAGATAGTATTGTTTGAATACAATTCTATTCTTTGATTTTTTTTAATAGTATCAAGTGAATTAAAAAATAAATCGTTTTTTACACTTTGAGATGCTTTTTTCAATTTATACAAATAACAAAACCGGTTCATCGCGTTTTTAATTCTTTTTGCCTTTATGTAATTATTTATTAAGATGGTCTTCTCGTTATCATCCGTATGGTTAATAATTGCTCCACCATAAGTTAATTTATTATAAAAAAACATCAAATCATTACTGGTCTTTGTTAAAAAAATATTAATTGGTATGGATTGTTGATTCTTACTATATACCTTTTTAATAAAATATGCAATATTTACCATCTTTAATACATATTGATAATATAAAATTATACTTATACACGAAATCAATAAAAATAAATAAATATTTATTATTTATTTATTTTTATATTTTATTTATTTTATATTTTATTTATTTTCATATTTTATTTATTTTCCATTTCCATTCTCTTTTCATTTCCATCTATCATTTACAAATTCAAATCATAATCATCATCCAACATTCCAGTATTACTTTCGTGTAGATTTGTAGTAGAATTACTGATCGAGATATTATTAACACTACATTCATCATTCGCGTCTTCTTCTTCCAATATATCATCTATAGACGATTTCTTTTTGTATTCTTCAGACGATTGAATCATCGACAATTTCTGCATATTCAATAGAACTTGAAAACTGCCTGTTCCAAAATATCCATTTTGCCCACACATAATATTGGCCGATACACCAGTCATCAAATCCAATTCGGCGTGTCTCGCTGCTTTTAAGAACATTTCAGGCGTTTCTTCAAACGATGCTTTGGCTATAGGGCCGATATCATCATTATTAATACCGTGTCTAAATATGCTTACCATTTTCTTAGAACAGGTCATTCTATCTGCCAGCATTGATGTATGGTGGTAATTAATATAAGTACCATCAAAACTAATTGCTTCTAATAATTCGTTGTAAATTGCCTGGCGGGCGGCTTCGATTCCCAATGTACGATATACTTCCTGGATATCATTACTAGTAGTATTATTTACATCGATATCATCCTGTGCCAAAATATCAATCATGTTGGTTCCTACTGTATCCAATACCCATATATCTTTTGGAACATAATTGCCATTCTCCTTCACCATATGATTTACAACCTTTCTCAAAATAATTTTTGGTATATTTTTAACACCTCGTAAAATAATATTGTTAAGCATCAAATTTTGAATATGTTTAAGTTTAAAGATTTCATCTGTCTGGTCCAAACTATTTAATTTGTATTTTTCCTTATTAATCAACCTTACTCTAAATATCAATTTTTGGTCGTTAAAATCATTAAACATACACTGTACCTGATTTTTTTCCTTCATTGAATTTTTAATAGCAAAGTCAACATCGTCCATCGAAATATTCTTATCCAGCATCAATTCTCTAGACATTTCAAATCGCATAATCCATTTTGAATAATTATCTTTACACTTGTCTGATTCCGTCGAGATGCCAATATTATTTATCATCGATTCGTATGTTAGGAATTTATCGACCAATTCCTTGTCCTCGTCTATAAGCGTCTCATCCATTTTGGGGTCAAAACAAATGGTTACAGTATTTACGATATCTCTCAAATTAGTATACTCTAGTTTGTATTTAATTTCCTGTGCTTTTTCGATGTTTTCACAATCCTCATCATTTAACATAATAGTAACCGATGGATTTTTTGGATTTTCCGATAGAGACAAAATTTCTTCAATTCTAGGTACACCACGTGTTACATTTGACTTACTCGCTACACCAGCAAAATGAAATGTATTCAGAGTCATTTGCGTAGTTGGCTCACCAATACTCTGAGCGGCAATCATACCACACATTTCACCTGGATGTGCGATAGCCTTTTTATAATTATAAACAAGCATTTCCATGTAAACCAATAGTGCCTTCTTAGTAAATCGATGCATGATAAGTAACTTCTTAGGAGACAAATTATAATACCATGCGATTCGAAACAATTCAGTTGGTTTGCTTAGGGCGTTCTTTTCAAGACGCTTGTACGTTTCGTCAATGATATTATACGTTTCTAAAGGTGTGATATCAACCATATTGTTTCCCAACGATAATTGTTCGATTACATTATTCATCAATCTTACGAAATGTACTGGAATATGGACGACCGCCTTTCCTTCATAATTAAATACATGGCGGATTAACTCGTCGCGAACATTAATCATCGTATCGATCACTTTTTTGGTTTTGTTGTTTAATTTCACCTTTTCCTTCTTCATTTTGTTAATCGCTGCTTTTGTAAATACCGACAATATATCGTTGTCCTTAATATTTTTAGGTATTTGATAATGCATATAAATATCTTCCAACGTCATCTTAACCAACGGCAATCCCTGATTTTCAACGTTCATTGGCGAGATATTGTCGTCTCCATAAGCAAACTGTACTACCTTATTCTTATTGTTACGAATTGTCATATCGTATGTAAGTTTCAAATCTTCCAGTCCCTTAATCAATCTTCTCTGAATGTAACCCGTTTGTGACGTTTTTACTGCTGTATCAATTAAACCAACGCGCCCACCCATAGCATGGAAGTATAATTCTTCTGGAGTAAGTCCTTGAATAAATGAACTTTCCACAAACCCTCTTGCTTCAGGCGAATCATCGTATTTCTTAAAATGAGGAAGTGTTCGGTCTTCGAATCCGTATGGAATTCGCTTTCCATCTACATTCTGTTGTCCCAAACAAGAGACCATTTGAAGAATATTAACGTTTTTACCTTTACTACCAGCATTCACCATAATAAGGAACCTATTGTCTTTAGACAAACTTTTCCTTCCTATCTTACCTGCTTCTTCTTGAGCGTTATTTAAAATAGAATTGACCTTTGTTTCAAATTCGATGGAATTTGATTTTCCCGTATTATTTTCAAATACAGATAAATGCAATTGGTCGATTAAGTTATATACTTCTTTCTTCTTCGAAGACATTACAGTCGTGATTTTCTCGTTTGTATTGTCATCTGCTATCAAATCGCTTACTCCAACACTATACGAACTAGTCTTCATATAATCGTTCACTAAGAATTGAAGACGGTCGATAAAATCAGATGAACTACGATGAGAGAAGTCATTGAATATACTTTGAATAAAGCCCTTTGAACCGCCACCCAACACTCCCTTATCCATTTGTCCTCTTATATACTTTCCATTTACAATTTCAACAATATTGTTGCTAGTTTTTCTATCCTCGTCTCCATCGAATTGTTTGTTCGCAAATTTGGTAGACATCGGTGGAAATATTTGAGACAATAATTCGAAATTAGTAGTCTTTTTATTAGGGTCTTTAAATAGTTCAACGTTTGGCTTATTATTCGTCATCATTAAATTCATAGCATCTCTAGAATTAAAACTAATACCCTTACGTGTAAATCGATAACATCCCAAAAGAGAGTCCTGAAATATACCAATAATAGAAGCGTTGTTGGCGGGACTAATTATCTGGTCTGGTATAGCAGCTAGATGAAGCAATTCTGCCTGACTCTGTTCGTCTTGAGGCATGTGTAAGTTCATTTCATCTCCATCAAAATCAGCATTATACGGTTTGGTATCGGCAACATTCATTCGAAATGTATTTCCAACCTTCATTACCTTTGCAATATGACACATCATAGACATTCTATGTAACGTAGGTTGTCGATTAAACAATACTGGATCTCCGTCCAACATATGTCTGTGAACGACATCACCGTGTTCCAATTTAATAGAATTTCTATCTACATATCGCAACGATATGCTTTCTCCATTTTCTCGTTGAAGAATGTTTGCTCCAGGATATTTATCTGGTCCATTCAGCATTAACTTAGTCAAGAAATTAATATTACGCTTGTTTACCTTTGCGGGAAAGGTAATGTTTTTTGCTATTTTAAGAGGAACACCCAATTCACGAATACTTAATTGAGGATCTGGTCCAATTACTGATCTAGCACTATAATCGACACGCTTTCCCATCAAATTCCCTCTAACACGTCCTTGTTTTCCAACGAGTCGCTCCTTAATTGATTTCAATGCTCTTCCTGAACGTTGCGCGACAGAGGCAACGCCTGGAATACGATTGTCTACCATAGTTGCCACATAGTACTGTAGTACAGTAGACCAATTTTCAATTTGTTTAGCAGGAGCGTTGCTTTTTAATTTATCTTTTAATGTATTGTTGATTTTAATAATATGGACGATGATGTGTGATATATCATCTTCACTCCTCTGTTGTGCGTCATGTTTTACAGACGGTCGTACGGCGGGCGGTGGTATAGCCAGTACTTGACATATAAACCATTCTGGTCTAGACCATATAGGACTAAATCCCATAAAGTGTATATCTTCATCTGTGAACCTTCGAAACATTTTTATTACCATTTCAGAGGTGATGCGTATGGTTGGTTTTTCATTTACTACACCATCCTCGTTTGTGATACCTGTTATTGTAGGCCATTCCGCATACAGATTTGCTAAATCTTGTTTATAAATCTTACGTGGTTGTAATGCGCCACATCCACATTGAATATTTTCACCACATCTAGTTACTTTGCTAGCGATGGAGAATACATAATCCCATCTATCCTTGGAACTCATTTTAAGAGCATGTTTATGTTCCTCTTTATTTATTTGTAGTTTACTACATTTAAAACAAACACATCTCAATATTTTTTTAACTATTTCAATATACTGGATATAAAATACTGGACGTGCCAATTCAATATGTCCGAAATAACCGGGTGTTTGCATATAATTTAAGCCATCGGTAGGACATAATAATCCAGGGTCCAATACACCCATACGAGGGTCGAACAACCCTCCTATACATGGTTTATTATTGGCATACGTATCACGACTAGTGATTTCAGCAACTGATCCTTTTCTAATTTCTTCAGGACTCAATACACTGAACTGTATTCCAATGATTTTTGATGGATTTAAATCGCTATTCTTTCCTGAATAACTCATCTTTATATTTATAAGAGATTATAGATATTATTTTTATATCAATTTTATGTGATTTTAAATTATCGAATTAAGAGATATTTATTTGAAAAAATTACTTATTTAACATATAAAAATTCGGTATGTGATGATATTTCGTTGTTGATGAAGTTTATGTTAAAATTGATTCAAATAAAAAATAATTTAAAAATTATATTATAATAATTATTAATGCCACGTGATACAGATAAAAAGCAAAAAATGATGAAAAAAAACAAACAAGGAGTGTCGGATAGCGAAAATGAAAGCGAATGTGAATATATTGAAGATACAGTCCGCGAAAATCCAGATGTCTCTGCTAAAGAAATCAATAATATGATACAAGAATTATTTCCTCTAAAGTCAAAAGAAGAGAAAAAGCAGCAATTGGAAAAGATAAAAGCATTTAAAAAAAAGCAGAAAGCAGAACTTATGAAGCAGAATATGAAGAAGAATAAGAAGAAGAAGAATAAGAAGAAGAACAAACGTTCCAAACAATCCAATAAAAAAAGGAAAACCAATAAAAAGGAAACTCAAGAGGATACTGATAATTCCACTAGCGAAGAAGAAGATAGCAGTGATAATAGTGATGATGAAAATAGAAAATTAAAATTAAAATCTTCGTTTGATACATTGAAAAAAATGAAACGCCTAAAAACTAGAGGGAAATCAAATGAATTGGTGGAAGCGATAAATATGAGGGCGACGGGAATATCAAAGCGACCCAAAAAAACCGATAAAAAGAGAGATGGAAAAAAGAGAGATGGAAAAAAGAGATGGAAAAAGAAAAAAGACATCCAATATGTAGAGAGTGAGGAAGAAGACGAGGATGAGGATTATACTGAAGAAAGTGAATATACCGATGTCGATAGTGATAGTGACTATTTTCCAGAAAATGAGGACGAAGAATTGGATGATGACGAGTTGGATATGTTAAAAGATGGAAATATGAAATTCAATATTATATTTACTACTGGAGGTCCAGGCGGATCGGGGGCACCGATGATTGGTATGGACGAATTCGGTGATTTCGGAGCAGGTCTCGAAGACGAATTTATGAATGGTTCTATGGATGAGTATGGAGACGAATACGATGACGTAGAAGAATATATCACTAGTAGTGATGATGATAAAAGCGATGAAGAAGAAGACGATAAAATTTCAAATAAGAAGAAATCTGCTTCCCCAAAGAGTAAGAAAAAAACGAAGTTTGTTAAAAATGAAGTTGTTCTTGTTAAGTTAAAGGAGTGGGACGACTTTTACAAAGGAAAGATTGCTTCGGTACGTCGTTTCAAAAATAAGTTAACTAAAAAAGTAGAAGTTACATACGATATTGAATTGGATGATGACGAGTATGAAATGGTATGTGATGTTCCATCAACACGTATGAGGAAGGTAAACAAAGAATCACTGGAATTTGAAGAACTTATCGAAGAAATGAGAACAATTGCTTCTACTAAAAAGAAAGGAAAGAAAGCATTTGAAAAGAAAATCAATAAGATGGTAAAAGCAGTAGAAAAGAAGAAGAAAAAGGAAGAAAAGAAAGAAAGTAAAAAAAAGAAGAAGAAGCATATCACGAAATTTAAATCGTTGTTGAAATCCAAAGGACCTATGAATGAAGTAAAATACTTCAATGGGCTAAGTGTGGAACAACAGAAAATTATTCTGAAAAAAATGAAGGATTTAAATAAATACGATAATGTTGAAAAACCGTACCGTCTTCAATTGATAGAATCAGAAATACCAGTTGAATATAAATCGTGCGCTATAAAAAAAATCAACAGTTTGGCGTACATGGACCCTGGTACCGGAGAATATTATAAAATAAAGCAATGGGTCGATACTTTTATGAAAATACCATTTAATAAACATAATCGATTGCCTATTACGATGGCGGATGGACCTGAAAAATGTGTTGAATTTATGGGAAATGCCAAATCATCACTGGATAAAGCAGTGTATGGATTAGACGATGCCAAAATGCAGATCATGCAAATTGTAGGCCAATGGATATCAAATCCAGAAAGTGTTGGTAATGCTATTGCTATTCAAGGTCCGATGGGAACTGGTAAAACCACGTTGGTTAAAGATGGAATTAGTAAAATATTGAATAGACCGTTTGCGTTTCTAGCGTTGGGTGGTGCTACAGACAGTAGTTTTCTAGAAGGTCATTCGTATACATATGAAGGAAGTTCATGGGGGAAAATCGTGGATATACTACTAACTAGTAAGTGTATGAATCCAGTTATTTACTTTGATGAACTCGATAAGATAAGCAGTACACCGAAAGGCGAAGAGATTGTTGGTATTTTAACTCATCTTACCGATTTAACACAAAATTCCCAATACCACGACAAATACTTCTCAAATATTGATTTTGATTTAAGCAAAGCGTTGTTTATATTTAGTTACAACGATGAATCAAAGGTAAATAAGATTTTACTAGATAGAATGTATAAAATTAAAACAAAGGGATATGATACGAAACAAAAAATTACAATTGCAAATAATTATTTGATTCCGGCTATACTTAAAAATATCAACTTTAAGGAAGAAGATATTGTATTTCCACAAAAAACGTTAGAACATATAATAAACGAACATACTGAAGATGAGAAGGGCGTTCGTAATTTGAAACGAGCGTTAGAGATTATTTACAGTAAACTCAATCTATACCGTCTCATGAAGGAAGATACTACGCTATTTGAGAATCAAAAAACGTTTAAAGTTAAGTTTCCGCACACAGTTACAATAGAACATGTAAATGCTTTTATTAAGAAAAAGGATTCTACTACACGTCCACCATTTGGAATGTATGTATAATACCTAATGTTATCTAAATTTAAATAAAAATAATAAATTTATTATTTTTATTTTGTATTATTATTCAATTGTATTATTATTCAATTGTATTATTATTCAATTGTATTATTATTCAATTGTATTATTATTCAAT
>Ga0209632_10000223_pt1 | contig 58976 bp, 63 predicted proteins | sample COG_10_FD_184754 | JGI IMG/M metagenome (GOLD analysis project Ga0209632, IMG submission 184754) | Pelagic Microbial community sample from North Sea - COGITO 998_met_10 (SPAdes) (version 2) | ecosystem: Environmental > Aquatic > Marine > Neritic zone/Coastal water | place: Helgoland, sampling...
GTGAGTTCCGCTGGATCGGAACACCAAGCGGGTACAGGATTGGGTACGAGATTGGGTACATCGCTACTGGCGTAGCAAAAGTCATGCTGGCCATGCAGCAGAAGAACAACCGGATGGCTCCCAGGTGCCACGCGGCCTTTCTGCGTCGGTACGGTCACGACCGCGACATCTTCAACCGGCAAAGGCAACCCCACATCCACAGCATTCCAGCCGTTTTCAATTTCAAAAACCATGGTGCCCCACGTTTCCCGTGCGTTGGCGGAAGTTGAAACCGATCCAAAACCCAGAAGCGCCGCACACAATGTCAGACAGAGAACTTTTCGTAAATTAACGGCCATGATAGGAGAGGTTATCCCAGACGGGCTAGGTCGGCGAGCCGAACTTGAGCTTGCCAAATTCTTCAGCAGGGGGAATGTGATGCCAAGATAATGTTTCTACTCTGAGCAGCCCTTAGTGGAGATGCCGGGAATGCAGTTGCGATAGTGGACTAGATCACGCGACCTACGCCGCTGAATCGCTCTTTGTACCAAGGGCCGAGAAAGTCAATAATCTCCACTCCATCGCTCGGGTTTGAGGCACTGACCATCTTGCCGCCGCCAATATAAATCGCTACGTGGTGGGCCCCGCGGCCAAAATAGAACACCAAGTCGCCCGGTCGAATGTTGCTTACCGGAACACGTCTGGTCTGGTCCCACTGAGTGAAACTAAGTGGGGTAAGTCCTACTCCACTTTTACCCCAGGCAGCGGTCGTGAGTTTCGAGCAATCCCAAGAGTCAGGTGGTCGGGCGCTAAACGAGTAGGGCTCGCCAACCTGTGCCAACGCATACTGCACCGCCAACCGTGCACGTTTACTCCCCGAGGAACCCGCCGAGCCAGAATTAAGCCGACTGAGTTCTTCTGCTGCAGCACCAATCTGAGACTGGCGACGATCGCCGGCAATTTTGCTCAGCCGTTGTCGTTCCTCGGCCTGGAGCCCAGAGAGAACATCTTCTGATGCCGACAGTTGTGCATCCACTTCTTTTTGAGCAGATCCCATTTCGCCACGCACTTGCTGAGCTCTCGCTTCACGCTCGGTTATCTCTGCCTCAGTTTGGGCTATTCGAAGGCGTGCGGTCCGGGCTTGCACTAATTGTGCGAGTTGTGTTTGTTCGAGTTGACCCATCGTCGCGGCTTGAGCTAAGAATTCATCGGGATCTTCTGCCAAGAGAAGTTGGAGGGTGGAGTCGATACCACCGGAGGTGTACGCCGCTCGGGCAATGTCATTGATCCTAGACATAGCGACACGCATTTCGGCGCGCTCACGATCGGCACGTTTCAAAATTGAGTTAAGGTCGGACTGAATTTCTTTCAGTCGCACTTGCGCTCGGTGCACCAACTCAGCCGCTGCACCCGCCTCCATTTGAAGTTCACGCACTTGCTGCGCCACCTGCTGGAGGTCTTTGCGGGGGGCCGCGACAGATATTGACAAAGAACCGAACAGTAGAGCCGAAACGGATACGCATACTCCGAACGGAACAGCGAATCTTTTTTTCATGCCTGGGAGCGTAACATTCCTGTAAAAATTTGGATGAGAACGCCGTGACGGTTGTGTGAGCTTGCTACGGGACGGCATACTCATTCCCATTGTTCCATTTTTATGGATCGAGCTGCATTAATCATTCTGGGCTGCCAACAATTGGTTTTCGCTGAGGAAGTCATTACCCACGGTGCCAGCGTGCGTGGCAGAGTCTGCCACTCACCCGTTCAGGTGCAGGTATCCCCAGGACAACGACGCAGCCAGCGCCACCCAGATCTGGTAGGGCAGCAAAAGTGCACCCAACAGCGGGCGGGTCAAGAACGCGATGATCACGATCGGAACAGTGAGAACCGCCGCGGAGCTGAGGGCGATCGCTGCCGGCGCAAACTCGTGTGGCACGTAGAACAAGTACGCCCACGCGAGCGCCGAAGCGATTGAAGCAGCCAAAAAGAAAATCAGCACCCCGACGCGTGGCGGCACTGCCCGCCACACCACCACCGATGAGACCACTGCCAGCGCCACGAAGTTGTAGGTCCAGATCAACCCGAACACCGAGGGTGGCGGCTGCCAAGGTGGTTGTTCAAGACTTCGGTACCAGGATCCGTCGGTACCCACCCACACCCCGGAGAGCACTGCGTAGGTGATTATTGCTGCGATAACTACCCCAATGGCAAAAAGCCGCCAAGCGGTGCTGGGACCAGATAATGTTCGCTCAGGCATCTGAACCATTCTTCCGTGAAGACAACCGAGCGGTTGATGGCACACCTTTGTGGAGATGCCGGGAATCGAACCCGGGTCCGTGCAGGATTTTTCCGTCCTTCTACGTGTGTAGCTGCGCTGTCGCTTTCTCGGCCCCCGCACTACGTGCAGCACTTTGCGGTGGCAGCCCAGTTACTGTTTGGTTTTCCGCCTGTCTCCGTAACCGAGACGATTGGTGAGTCCCCTAGCGACGTCAGACCCCAATTCGAGGACGCATTGGGCTGACGGCTGATTTATCGGTTACGCAGCGAGTGCGTAAGCGTCAGCAGACTGCTTAGTTTTGGCAGTTATTTGTTTTTAAGGGTGTTTAACGAGATCACCTTAAATTCTCGACACGCTTCTCCGGTTAAACGACTGAACGTCGAAACCTTTCATCCCCTATTTACTTATAGCCCTATTCTAACCCCTTCGACCGTCTTCCTACTAATCGCTGGGTTTCACGCTTGGATTCACGCTCAGCAATTGCTTGCCGCTTGTCATAGCTCTTGCGCCCACGGGCGACAGCAATCTCTACTTTCGCATAGCCGTCTTTGAAGTAAAGAGAAAGTGGAACCAGGGTCACACCGGTGTCTTTGGTGGCTTGTTCAATCCGCTTAATTTCATCCTTGCGCAGTAGAAGCTTGCGGGCTCGCCGTGGTTCGTGATTAGTCCAGGTGCCCATGGAATATTGCGGAATGTGAATCTGACGCAGCCAAATAGCACCGTTCTCGTACTGAGCGAAACCATCAACCAAACTCGCTCGGCCTTGCCTCAGAGACTTCACTTCAGTGCCGGTAAGGACCATCCCCGCTTCGTAAACGTCCTCGATCGAATAGTCGTAACGAGCCTTTTTATTTTGGGCGATCAACTTTTTGCCGGTTTCACGTGCCATAAGCTGCTGCCTCCCATTCGGGTGTGCTCGGGATCGGGCTCACACCCAGCACCGCATTGGGCACCTTCAGCACGGCACCGCTCGCATTGCTGCGCCGTACCACCCCATGGGATCATACGGGGTTCCGTCGAGGCGGGTTTCAAAATGCAAATGAGGTCCGGTGGACCAGCCTGTTGAACCGACCTTGCCGACTTCTTGCCCGCGGTTGAGGCTCTGACCAACTTTTACGCTGGTCGAAGATAGATGGGCGTAAAAAGTTGTTAAGCCACCACTATGAACAACGAGCACCGCATTGCCATAAGGCCCTCCGCGCGTAATTGTCGCCACCGAACCTTGATCCGCAGCCTGCACCTTCGTACCGCTTGGCGCCCCAATATCAATTCCAGTGTGACAGGAATTGTGGCCGTAGATCGGGTGAATGCGCGGTCCCACACCCCCGCCTCGTGAACGACCCGGCAGCGGCCAGACGAGCGATCCACTCGGTGACTGGGCATTTTGCGGCGCCGTACCCTGGGCGGCAGCCTCCCTCGCGGCCGCGACGGCCTTCCGCGCAGCCAATTTGAGTTTGCGCTCTTCACGCTTAAGTCGCTCGTAACGATTCTTGATCTTCCCCTTGTACTTTTTTGCCGACTTAACAGCTTGGCGCTTGTCCTTACGCAGCTGCACCACGGCTCGTTGCTGTTTCTTAGCTGCTGTGAGTGCTACCCGAGATTTACGTAACTCGCGATCCGCCTGTGCTTGTGCCGTCGTTGCCTTTTCCGAAAGTGCAGTGAGTTTGACTTCTTGCATTTCTGCGTCGGCACTTGACACCAAAATTACCCGCTCCATGCTTTGCTGCTCGCGACTGACGTAATTGACAGCTACCATCCGGGCCGTAAAGTCAGCTGGATCTTGCGCAGACATCAAAATGGCAACCTCGTTGAGGGGTCCCTGTTGGTACACAGCTCGGGCAACATCTTCAATGTCTGCCCTTTGTGCATCCAATTTGCGCTCAAGTCTCGTGAGTGCTCGGGTGCCCAAAATCAGTGAACTCTTTGCGTATTCGGAGTCGACGCGCGCCGAATCTGCAACAGCAGAAGCTTCTTTCGATTCACGCAAGGCCGCTTTCTTGAGAATTTTGGCTTGCACCAACGAACGCTGGGCCTTGGCTGCAGCATTGACTGCCTTTTGCAATTTGGTATTAGCTTTACCCAAAGCTTGGGTCGTCGACTTTAGACTTAATTGAACCTGACTCTGCTCACTCTTAATTTCACCAAGGTCCGCGGCATGCGTGGGTGCAACAAGTCCCGCGCTCGCCATGAGGGCGCAGGCAAGTGAGACGGCAATACCGGTGCGGGAGGGGACCACCTGTTCAGGGTAATCCCAGACGGTCGATTCACTCTGGTGCGGGCTGGCGTGTTGAGCGATTAAACCCTCAAGTACTTCCTGAGAGTCAAGAAGGCGGCGATACCGGAAAGCCCGATGCCCACGAGGATCAAGATCGGGGCGATTCCTACCACGGCGTCCCAGCCAACGAATGATGTGAATTGGAACGAAGGGGCAAGAACCTGGTCAATGATGACTGATTTGGCGAGCACCAGCCCACCCACAGCCAAGATCGCTCCGATCCCAGCGGAAACTGCAGCCTCCAGCAAGAACGGCAACTGAATATAGAGATTGCTCGCACCGACCAGTCGCATGATGCTAGTTTCGCGTCGCCTACTAAACGCGGCCACTCGCATAGTGTTGGCTACGAGCAGCACGGTCACAACCAACATAACAACGGCAATAATCAGCGCAATTGCTTGGAGTCCCCCTAAGAGTTGGAAGAATTTGTCAAGCACCTGCCTTTGATCGTTGACCTGCTCAATCCCTGGCCGACCCGAGAAAGCGGATGCAACCACGTCGTATTGCGTTGGGTCTGCAAGTTTCACCCGAAAAGATTCAGGTAACGCACTTTCATTGACGCTGTCAGCAATTGGTGAACTGGAAAATTGTTCTTGAAAGCGTACAAAGGCTTCCGCTTGGGATTCGTAATAAATATCCTGAACGAGCGGACGTAACGACTCAAGGTCAGCCTCGATTTGATCACGCTGCCCGGAGGTAACAGCACCTCCCGCGCACGAAGGAGTGTCGCTCCCTTTGGCACACAAGAAAATAGAAACCTCAACCTTGTCGTACCAAAAATCCTTCATGGTGTCGACTTGGGCGCGCACTAGCAAGCTCACACCAAAAAGACTCAGCGACACAGCAACGGTGATGATCACAGCCAGAGTCATGGTGAGATTGCGGCGAAGCCCATTGCCCACTTCGCTGGCGACAAATTCGGCGCGCATTATCGGACATACCCATACACGCCGCGAGATTGATCTCGCACTACATGTCCGTTTTCAAGTTCAATAACTCGACGGCGCATCTGGTCAACTATTTGCGCATCATGGGTGGACATGACCACCGTTGTTCCCATTCTGTTGATTCGATCGAGCAATTTCATAATGCCAACAGAGGTTCCAGGGTCAAGGTTTCCGGTTGGTTCGTCGGCGATCAGCATTTTGGGTCGGTTGACGAATGCGCGGGCAATGGCCACCCGCTGCTGCTCACCGCCGGAGAGTTCATCTGGGCGGCGATGCTCCTTGCCTTCGAGCCCTACCACCTCAAGAACTTCAGGCACTACCTTCTTAATAAGGGCCTTAGGCTTACCAATCACTTCAAGGGCAAAAGCTACGTTTTCAAACACACTTTTATTCGGCAACAACCTAAAGTCCTGAAACACGGTGCCAATTTCACGACGCAAAGTTGGGATCTTCCAGTTAGAAAGCCGGCTAAGGTCTTTACCTAACACCCACACATTTCCCGAAGCTGGTCGCTCTTCGCGAAGCACTAGTCTCAAAAAGGTGGACTTACCCGAACCCGAAGGTCCAACAAGGAATACAAATTCGCCTTTTTCGATCTCAAGGGACACGTCTTCGAGTGCGGGGTGGGTTTGACTCGCATAAAGCTTGGTCACGGTATCGAACAGGATCACTGCGCGGTACTCCGTTTCAGTCAGGAAGCAATCAGGTTAACGACTAGCAGTCTAAGCGGAAAGGGTCACAAATTTTGATTACGGCGTGGCCGAATTGGTCTTTCTCCACCGAATTCCGGCTTGTACGAGTTCATCAATTTCCCCGTCGAGCACTGCCCCGGTATTGCCCGTTTCTTCATTGGTCCGCAAATCTTTCACCATTTGGTAGGGGTGCAGGACGTACGAGCGCATCTGATTGCCCCATGAACCACCGGAGTCATCTTTAAGAGCGTTGAGCTTTGCGCGCTCGGCCTGGCGTTGGGTCTCCAATAATTTTGCTTGCAAGACCACCATCGCCGTGGCCCTGTTCTGCAGTTGGGATCTTTCATTTTGACAAGAAACCACGATGCCGGTCGGTATATGGGTCAGTCGCACAGCTGAGTCCGTTGTATTGACACCTTGACCGCCAGGGCCGCTCGAACGAAAGACATCTACCCGCAAATCATCTTCGGGGATGTCAACACTCTCGGACTGCTCCAAGACGGGAATCACCTCAACGTCCGCAAATGAGGTTTGACGCCGACTCTGGTTATCAAATGGCGAGATGCGCACTAAACGGTGTGTCCCTTGCTCAACCGAAAGAGTCCCGTAAGCGTAAGGCGCCTTGACGGCAAAGGTTGCAGACTTGATGCCAGCTTCCTCAGCATAAGAGGTGTCGTAAACCTCGTAACTCCAGCCGTGTCGTTCGCAGTAGCGCGTATACATGCGCAGCAGCATTTCGGCCCAGTCGGCAGCATCCACACCACCGGCGCCCGATCGGATGGTGATCAGGGCTTCGCGCTCGTCGTATTCTCCTGAGAGAAGTGTTCGGATCTCAAGTTCCCCCACAACTGCTTCAAGTGCCTTTAGTTCCTTCAACGCCTCGTCAAGCGAATCTTGGTCGCCGGCGTCCTCCGCCAACTCAAAAAGGACCGGCAGATCCGCGTCTCTCATCTGGACAGATTCGAATTTACGCAGGTCACCTTGAATCGTGGACAGTTTTGAAGTCACTTTCTGAGCGTTTGCTTGGTCATCCCACAAATTTGGGACGGACGCTTCTGCCTCAAGTGCCGAGATCGAATCCTTCATGCGAGGGATGTCAAGCACAGTGCCGATACTGCTCACTTTGACCGCAAGTTCATTCAGTCGCTCTTGGATTTCGAGTGAGGGCACATACGAACTTTACGAGTCGACTATTGACGCAGTCGTTACGGGGCGTAATCCAACCTCGCCGAGGCGCTCACCTCAACGTGATCAAACGCTAACGCGTCAAAAAAGGTCAACCGCAATGGCGCGTTCAGGGTGACGAGAACTGACTTACCGTTGGGTTCAACCCTAAGAGCGGTGAGTGTAATTTCTGAACCTTCAGTCATGACCTTTGCGTGCGTTCTAGCGATGTTTTCAACTTGTGCTGAATTAAGCCTCGTAGATTGGGTAGCTCCGGTTCGGTAGTACTGCTCAAGGTCTATTCCTTGGGCTCCAGCAAGAGCAATTGAGTCGGCAACTGATTGAAGCTCCCGTTGTTGTATGAAAGCACCGGCGCTATCGGTTATTACCGCGAGTGCCAGCAAACACACTCCAATCATGCCAATACCGAGAAGCATGATGCTGCCTTCGTCTTTCACGGCCCGCCCGCCTCGCGGTATTGATCAACCAAGAGCGAGGCTTGCGCAGTTACGGGCATAGTAATTACTTCCGAGGACCCCCAACGGGGCACAAATGGCAGTGGGACTTGGGCCGTGATTTCCATGGAGACTTTTCCACCCGGTGTGAGACAAGAAATGTGATCGCATGTTGTGAAAATTTCCGGTTCCGCATCTGCGAGGCCGTGGTCCGCAAACGCTTGTTCCACAGCAACGACTGCTCTCTGAGTTCCACTGGAATTGCTTGTGCTGGTAACAAAAGCTCGAACACTTTCGCGGGCTGCCTGGTGGGTAGCAAACTGCGCCGCATTGAGGGTCAAAACGGTTATTGCGATGTAGATTAGCGGAAGAATAATCGCGACCCCAACAACAATAAACTCAATTGAAGCGCTCCCTTGATCGCTGTTACTCCGCCAGTGCATGACCGGTGAGTCTCATTGACGTTGGACCGTAAAAACCAATCAAAGGTAATTCAGTCTCGACCACAACTGCGAACATTTTGTTCTCCCCTTCGGTGACCTGTGATGCACGAATGCTTTGCACGGCCGTTCCAGCAAAATTCCTCTCCAAGATGGACCTGGTGCGTGACTCTGCTCGAGTGAGATCCCCGTCCACCAAAGCAGCGACCCGCGCACCCTCAATTGCAGCGCCCGTGACCACACTGCGCACATGGATAGCCAGCATCAACTGAAGTACCGCTAACGCAACAAGCATGAGTAGCGGGGCAACCAGTGCAAATTCAACGCTTGCGTTCCCGCTATCGCCCTGCAGTCGTGTCCTAACAAAGCTGCATTTATGCGGAGACACTCGAGATCGCTCGATCCAGGATTCCGGTGAGTTGGTCGTCAGCGATGAGCCAGATGGCCGTGACCAGTCCCGCCGTCATCACCGCAACAAGCACCCAGCCGGGGACATCGCCACGCTCATTAGCCAACTTGGTGAATAGCTTGCCTAACACTAGTTCGATATTCATATTTTACCTTTCCTTGATATATGTATTTTGTTGTTGTTAGGGGAGAAGAACTTCGAGACCACGCATTGCAGGAAATAACGCAATCACGATTACGGTCGGCAGGATCAAGAACACGACCGGGACCAACATGACGACGTCTTTTTTCCCCGCGAGCTCAATTAACTGTTGCCTTTGCTCACTACGAGCGTCGGCTGCTTGAGCTCGTAGAACGCCGCTCAATGGGGTCCCCCGCTCAATCGCAATCACTAAGCCGGAAACAAAACGCTCCACTGAGCGAGAACCCGTACGTTCGGACATGGCAACTAGCGCATCGATAAATGCGGAGCCCGCCTTAACATCGGCAACGCAAGTTTCTAATTCATCTGCCAGGTCTCCATGGCCTAAATGTGCGATTCGAGTGAGTGCGGCAAGGGATGTCTCTCCAGCTGTAACCGAAAAAGCCAGCAGTTCTGCGAGATCAGGGAATTGCGAGTCAATTCGCTCAACCCGCTTTCTTCCCATTCCGGAAACATGTTTGTCGTGCAGAAGGAAACCAAGTACGATCCCCAGAGCCACCGTGAAGGCAAGTGCAATCGGATTCGAGCCACGCCTAATGGACCACATACCGATCACAATTCCTGCAACTAGTCCCAGTGCTGCCCACGTAATTTGCTCCCACCGATAGCGGCTCAAATCAGTTGTGCGATCCCCCGTAGTCTTGCCGGCCTTTTGCAATCTCTCAATCAATTTGTCGGCGCTGCCAAAACGAGTGATCCACCCAGAGTCAGGGCTGAGTAACTCTCGAAGTACGGATAGAACCCCCACCTGGTTTTTGATTGGGATCAGCGCAGTTAGCTCCGGGATGCTGCCGTGAGATGCACGCATCACCCTCATTGAAATAGTGATCGGGGCCAAGGAACGGTACCGGGAAATTACGCTCAAGAAACCAGCGGCGGCAATGAGCCCGATGAGCGCCCCAACAATTGGTGCGTTCATGCCGGCACCGCGCAGACAACCCGAGACTCGATGGGTAAAGCGCCAATGCGCAACATGAGTCGATAGGCGATGAATGAGATCCCTGCGGCACCCAGCAATACAACGGCTCCAAGTCCAGTTCGAAAGGCTGCAACCGCATCAGGTCTAGTGCACAACATGGCCAAAGTGAGCCACGGGGCTGCGATTGACATCCGGGCAGCAGAAATGGTCCAACTTTGCCGAGCTTCAATGTCACCCCTGGTGAGCGCATCACTTCGTAGTAGGCCGCTCAGAGTTCGCAGCACGTGACCCAAATCTGTTCCCCCCACTTCATGTGCAATGCGCAATGCGGAAATTACTCGATCAGCAACCGGGTCGCTGAGACGTTCTTGTAACGCGTTCAGCGCCTGTGCAAATGACCCGGTTGACCGGTAATAATCGGAGAAGTGAGCAAAGGCATAGCGCAACTGAGCGGGCCCATTTTTTGAAAGGTCAGCTACAGCTTCGGGGAGAGACATGCCGGCCCGCACGGAGGATGCGAGCGAATCAACTGCGTCAGGCCAACTTGTGCGAAGGGCTTTTGACCGCAATCTGGCGCGACGTTTAACACTAAAAATTGGAATGAAGGCCGTGCCCACAGCGGCCATTAGAGCCACGATCGGGAGTGAAGTAATAATCAATGAGATGGATCCCGTGGCCAATCCAGCAATTGCCATGGTCGTGTACACCGTTCGAGCCGTCACATTGGCCAACCCAGCGGATTTCACCAGCGCTCCCACATAACTTTCTTTGGGAGCTCTCGCTGGTCGGTTACTGCTCAGCGCCAATACGATTAAAAGAGCGGCCACGCCAACACACAGGCCCACGACAGCACCCATTAGGCCACTCCACGCAGTGGATTCTGCGCATGCAGAATGCTAGACAATTCAAAGCCACGTGCTGCAAATCTTTCCGAGTGAGGTGGGTAACCACTCTTGCGGGTTAGCCCTGACCCGTCATCCGTGAAGATCGTGCTCATCTCGACAATATTGTTCTCAACGCGACCGGTCAGACCTGAAATTTCAGTGATCCTGCGCTGCCCACTTGGATCACTCGCCGCATGGATCACTAAATCCACCGCACCCGCCACCGTAGGAACAACGAAGTCACCGGGGATATTGACTCCCGCTAATAATGGGAGCGTGCACAGTTTGGTGACTGCTTCACGAGCGCTGTTTGCGTGCAATGTAGATAGAGACGGCATTCCAGAGTTCATGGCAATGAGCAAATCAAGGCATTCGCCCTGGCGCACCTCACCAACAATCAATCGAGTGGGGCGCATGCGCAGTGCTTCGCGCACCAGCCTGCGTAATGGGATCTCCCCTGTCCCCTCCAAACTAGCGTCCCGAGTCTGCATCGCAATCCAGTCAGGATGATCAATCCTGATTTCGAACACTTCTTCGCAACTAATCACCCGCTCATGTTTAGGGACACAACCCAAGAGCGCATTAAGCAATGTAGTTTTGCCGGCCTGGGTTCCCCCCGCCACTACTGTGTTGAGTCCACATTGAACGGCGGCGTCTAGGAATATTGCCGCTTGCTGATTGAGTGTGCCCAATCCGACTAGGTCAAAAATTGATTTTGGCCGGACCACAAACCGTCGAATATTTACCGACCAGTGTTTTTGAGTTACCTCTGGAATAACCACGTGGAGCCGGCTGCCGTCGGAAAGAACCGCGTCAACAAATGGTTGCGAAAGATCTAGCCGTCGACCCGAGGTGCGCAACATCCGTTCAACTAGATCACGCACCTGTTCAGGGGTAAGAACGATCCCGGTCAATTCACTTCTGCCGCCACGGGCAATAAAGACTCGGTTAGGTTCATTTATCCAAATTTCCTCAACCGTTGAGTCATCGAAAAATTTTTGCAATGGGCCGTAGCCGGAAATCTGGTGATGCACCTCAAGTACCAAAGCGGGTACGTTAATCAGCGATCCACCGGCGAATAGGTCCGATGCGCATTCTTGAATCAGGTGAAGTACCCGCGCACTATCCTGGACCGGATCAAGGTCAAGGGTCCTAATTTGTTCACGCACGCGCGATTCAACAAGCACTGCATCCATGTGATTCCCCTTTTATCTGCGCGCCGTATTTTGTGTGAGTTGCGCGCGTTCAGGGTAAGTCGAATCAGGACATTAAATACAGTGGCGATTTTCTCACTGTGGATAACTCCGTTCAGAACAAGAATTGGTCCCAGGCGGCTTTGACGAACTCGGGGTGTTCGGCTTGGGCCATGTGACCAGTGTCAGGCAATACAACGACGTGGGCATTGGGAAATCTTTTTGTTAACCTGTGCGCCATTTTTGCATTAACTAGTACGTCCTCTCGGCCATAAATTCCCAGGGTCGGCGCACTCACACGTTCCGCCAATTTCCACGGGCGATCTGCCCCCCTGAGATCGGTATTTGTCTTGAACAGGCCGCGAAGGGAGCCAAGAAATGCTTCCGTGTTGTAAGTGAAGTGATCACGTTCCTCGGCTTCCTGAACAGCCTCAGCCATTCGGATTTGAGAAAACTGATCGGGGTGTGCGGTACAGCCGTCAATAGTTGCTTGCACTCGATCCTGCGCAGAACTCTGAAAATACTTTGGGATCAATTTTTCACCAATACCTGGAATCGCAATTGCTGGTAAATGAACATTTCCCTTGGTTGCATAAAGGCTCGGCAATGCGGGCGAGATCAAAGTGAGCGAACGCACCAGTTCAGGTTTACGTGCGGCAAGTTGCAAGGCAATGGCACCACCGAGTGAGTTACCAAAAAGATCAACTGGGCCGAGGCCTTTGGCCAAGATGAATTCGGCAACAGCTCGGGCATGACCCGACGGGGTGTAATCACCGTCTCGCGGAGGCGGCGAAATGCCAAACCCTGGAAGATCCACCGCGTAGCCCGTCAATTGGGTATCGAGGGTCAACATCAGGTCGGTCCAGTTGAGAGAGGACCCACCCAAACCGTGCAGAAAAACACCCACTCGGTCCGGTGACTTTGCCTCTACCGCAGTTGTTCGATAGGAAATCGTTCGCTTTGGGAGAAATTCAATACTTCGGTCGTAAGCCTGAGCGGCTTCAACTCGTGGGGCGATAGGGGAAAGCACTGTGGCAGCGTACGGGATAAATGTGCGCCACGGCAAAGTACACTTATGCAATGGCTTTAACGGCATCCATCGACGAATCAAGTTCGCGCTCGGCACGTCTGCCCAAAGCCGAACGCCGAGAACAACTTATGGCCGTGGCGCGGTCAGTCTTTGCTGAACAGGGATACCACACCACCAGCATGGAAATAATCGCCGAGACCGCCGGGGTCTCCAAGCCACTGCTCTACCAGCATTTCCCCAGCAAACTTGATTTGTACTTGGCGCTACTCGACGCTGGTATTGACGAATTACTCGACAAGTCAGATGTTTCCCTGCGCGACATAACCGATAATAAATTGCGCGTAATCGCTACCGTACAAACCTACTTTGAGTTTGTCGACGACCCCCAAGACGCCTATCGGCTCGTTTTCGAATCTGACCTCACCAACGAACCTGAAGTGCGGGCCCGCCTTGAGCGCCTGGAGCGGGAAGTAATCAAGCGGATTGCTGCAGTCATCAAACAGGACACCGGCTTAAGTGAAACTCAAGCAACCCTGCTGGGAGCCGGGCTACACGGTATGGCCCAAGTTGCGGCCACCAATTGGTTGCGGGATCCTTCCCTTCCCAGAAGCGACGCAGCCGAACTCGTGTCACTTCTCTCATGGCGCGGAATCAGCGGATTCCCGCTCTCGCACCCACCGACCAGCCCACCCTCAGCGCAGTAACACAATTACAAAGCAACCGGAAGGACGAATTATGGACATCACAATTGGAGTGCAGCACATTGCACGAGATATCTCACTTGAAACAGAGGAAAGCGCCGAGGCGATTTCGCAGAAAGTCACGGAAACAATTGCCGCGGACGGAATGCTTCACTTGACCGACACTAAGGGTCGGATTGTTCTGGTTCCGGCTAGCAAAATTGCCTACGTCGAACTAGGACCTGCGACGGGCCGTCGCGTTGGGTTTGGTAAATAGCGTCTAGGCTGCTAAACCGAGATCGGCCATGCGCCGAGAGTGGTTATCCGTTAATCGCGCCAGCATTCGACCGATTTCCGCGAGATCAGCTCCTGGCCGATCGACTCCGCCAATAATTAGTGCTGCCAGCGCATCCCGTTCAGCGGCCACTCTTTGGGCTTGAGATAACGCCTCACCCACAAGTCGTCGCCCCCACAGCGCCAAACGCCCGGCAACTTTCGGGTCTTCCTCTATCGCTGTGCGAATTCGTTCAACGACGTAGGCTGCCTGTGAAAGGTCATCACACACTTCATGTACCAGTTCGCGAGTTTTGGGATCAACATAAGAAGAAATCTCGCGGTAAAAATCCAAGCCAATTCCATCACCCACGAAAGCCTTCATTAATCCCTCGAGCCAGTCCGTTGGCTTGGTCTTCATATGAAAGTCCTCCAGTGTCTGCCGAAATGGCTCCATCGCCATTTCAGGGTCGGCACCGAGTTCAACAAGTCGATTACGCAGCGCCATGAAGTGCCTAAATTCCGCTGTGGCCAATTCGCCTATGGAGGCCTTGTCGGCGAACGTTGGCGCCAGCACCGAGTCAGCAGCCATCCGCTCAAAAGCGGTCAGTTCACTCACGGCCAGCACTGCAAGGAGGTCAATGACCGCCGCCCGATATTGGGGATCATCGTCCAAATCCTGATCAATCGACTCCTGAGTCATAGGGCCGAATCAACTCCGCTCATATCGGGGGATCGCACTTGGCTAGGGCTAGCCGAGCCCCATAAGGGTATCGGGGTACCATGAAATCAATGAGCCATTCGCTCAGGATCCCCGAAGCGGGCTGATTCCCGCCTCATTAACACTGGAGTTCCCCTGTCAACCACGACCGAAAACCCGCCTGAAAACCAGGCAGAAAACACGCTAGCACCGGCTAAATCATTTGCCGAACTCGGAGCGCACCCCAAAATTGTTTCCGCGCTTTCAGCTAAGGGCATTGATTTTGCCTTCCCCATCCAAGAAATGTGCATGTCCATGGCCCTTGATGGACGCGACATTATTGGCCAAGCCAAAACCGGAACTGGTAAAACATTAGGTTTCGGGGTGCCCTTGCTTCAGCGCATGGAGATCCCTGGTGGATCAACACCACAGGCACTCGTTGTCTGTCCTACCCGCGAACTCGCATCCCAAGTTGCATCCGATCTCGAAATTGCTGGCAAAGACCTCCACATTCGTGTCTTGGCCGTGTACGGCGGTCGCGCAATTGAACCCCAGATCGATGCCCTGAAATCCGGAATCGATGTTGTTGTGGGAACCCCTGGGCGGATACTTGACCTTGCCGGTCGTCGCGATCTCAATTTGAGCAGCGTCCGGGTACTCGTCATGGACGAAGCCGACGAAATGCTCGACATGGGCTTCCTACCTGACGTGGAGCGAATTGTCGCGATGCTCCCCATCAGCCGACAGACCATGTTGTTTTCGGCCACAATGCCGGGTCAAATTGTCAACCTGGCTCGCCGCTATATGTCACAACCCACGCATATTCGCGCAAGTGATCCCAGCGATGAAAGTGCGATGGTTGACGCAATTGAGCAGCATGTATGGCGCGCCCACCCAATGGACAAGTTCGAACTGGTTGCCCGAATCATGCAAGCAGATGGTCGTGGGCTCGCCATGATCTTCACTCGGACAAAGAGAAAAGCACAAAAAATTTACGATGATCTCACCGAACGCGGCTTCGCTGTAGGAACTGTCCACGGCGATTTAGGCCAAGGGGCGCGTGAACAAGCCCTGCGTGCATTCCGCGGGGGCAAGATTGACATCCTTGTGGCAACCGATGTGGCGGCTCGAGGCATTGACGTTGATGGTGTGACCCACGTAATCAACTTTGAGTGCCCAGAAGATGAAAAGGCCTACTTGCACCGAGTTGGGCGAACAGGTCGAGCAGGTAACTCTGGGGTTGCGGTGACGCTCGTTGACTGGGAAGACGTTGCCCGATGGCAAATGATTGATCGTGCACTCAAATTGCCGTTCAAGGATCCACTTGAGACCTATTCAACGAGTGAGCATGTGTACACCGGTCTTGGCATCCCAGCTGATGCAAGCGGTCGCCTTACAAAGGGTGAGCGCACCCGCGCTGGTCTTGGCGCTGAGAACCTTGAGGACATCGGCGGGAAGCAACCACAGCAAAAACCGCCCGCTCGCAAATCATCTGGAGGCAGGCCCCCGGCACGGAAACAGTCCACAGCTAAAGCGCCCACGAGCACCTCTGATGGCATTACCCCCAAGAACAAGCCAACAGGCAAAACACGCGAACGTCGCCGGACCCGCAGCGGTGACGGAACCTAAGTTTTCACGCGAGCTTGCTCGCACCCGCGAGTGTGCGCGCTTGGCGCGGGATTTTCTTGAACTACATGTGCCCACTTCACCTGCAAGAGACTCCCTAGAACTCGTTACATCTGAGTTGGTCACGAATGCCTTTACACACGGGATCGGTGAAATTCAGATCACACTTGAATCTGGGCCGCAATCGGAGTGGACTGTCCGCGTGAGTAGCGATTTCGATGCATCAGCTGGTCCGCCAGATCTGGGTGTTCAAAAAGTTCGTGACACGCTTGCCGAAAACGGGCGGGGTCTCCAGGTTGTTGATGCAGTGAGTTCACATTGGGGATGGGATATAGCCGGCCCAACCCTGGTTGTGTGGGCAACAATTTCGCAATAACTAGTGAATAACTAGAGAGTCGTGTAACTCGCCGAAATAAGTAGTGACGAGAACAAAACCACCGCGAAGGTGAACCAGCCGAGCCTCGCCACCTTGACACTCGGCAACTCTTCACGAAAAACTCCCATCAAAACCGCGCCTCCAAGGAATCCCATGGGAATAGCAACCCACAATTCGTTGGGTGGTGGTGCGATAAATGACAACAGGAGCCCCAACGCGAGGGCGGCCGAGAGCACCCACCTATCTTCTCTGCGGAAATGCTTCGGGTGAGCCCGCACCATACCCCGATCGATCAGAATGAAATGCAAGCTCATAACCAGGGCGAAAAGAACCGCAAAATCGGCACCTATTTCAATTCGATCGAAATTCGTGTACGCGAAGATAAGGCTAAGCAGCGCATTCATGCCCAGATGGATCCGGTAGAGCTGCTGTGATCCATTTGGTTTCGACTCGGCTTTAGCATCCAGAAAATAGAACGTGACCAAGCCGATGAGCGCCACAAAGAACAAGGCTGATTGAATAAATAAATCCGGTAATGCTTCGGCCAGCCCAGCCCGGTCAAATACTTCTTCACCGTCGGCCAATTCCGGCAGCAAATGCACGAATACGTAGGCGATTGCTACCCCGCCGGCAAATGAGGCGATGGCATCCTGACGACTCGATGTTCGGTTAAGAAGTGCGCTGTTAAGAATGCGGGGGGCGAAAATGTGCGTCATCGAAACAAACGCTGTGAGCCCTATTGCTAAAACCCACGTTGTATTCACCAACTCATTCTAGTTGCGTTAGCTCTTGAGCTTGTATTCCTCCAGCAGCCGGCGCGAAATGATCATCTTTTGAATATCGGCTGTCCCTTCACCGATCATGAGCATGGGAGCCTCACGGTAAAGACGTTCAATTTCGTATTCCTTTGAGTAACCGTAACCACCGTGAATCCGAAATGAATCCTCAACAACTTCCTTGCAGTATTCGCTGGCTAAAAATTTGGCCATGCCGGACTCAAGGTCGTTGCGAGCGCCGCTGTCTTTAAGGCGTGCTGCCATTACCATCATTTGGTGGGCTGCTTCCACTTTTGTTGCCATATCAGCCAAGCGGAAAGCAACCGCCTGGTGCTCAATAATTGCTTTTCCAAAAGTGACCCGCAGTTGCGCGTATTCGATTCCAAGTTCAAATGCGCGGATGGCGACTCCGCAGGCACGGGCCGCCACATTAACGCGCCCCACTTCAACCCCATCCATCATTTGATAGAAGCCCTTACCCGCTTCTCCACCCAAAAGGTCCTCAGTGGAAAGCTGGAGGTCATCCATGATTAATTCTGTAGTGTCAACGCCCTTGTAACCCATTTTTTCGATCTTGCCGGGAATATTAAGCCCGGGCCGTACTTCACCGAATCCCTCCGGTTTTTCAACGAGAAAAGTTGACATGCGCTTGTACACACTTGACTCAGCCGGCGCCGCATCGTCGGTGCGCACTAAAACCGCCACCAGAGTTGAGGAACCGCCGTTAGTCACCCACATTTTCTGGCCGGTAATGGCATAGCCTTCAGCGTTTTTCACACCTTTGGAGGTGATCGCTGCTACGTCGGAGCCACAATTGGGCTCACTCATGCTAAACGCGCCGCGCACTTCACCAGTTGCCATGCGGGGCAAATATCTCTCTTTTTGTTCTTGTGTTCCGTGGTGCATGATCATGTAGGCAACAATGAAGTGAGTATTGATCACTCCACTGACGCTCATCCAACCGCGGGCAATTTCTTCCACTACGAGAACATAGGTAAGTAAAGACTCACCCAAGCCGCCATACTCCTCAGGAATCATGAGTCCAAATACCCCGAGTTCCTTTAATCCATCAACGATTGCCTGCGGATATTCATCATTATGCTCAAGTTCGTTGGCAACCGGAAGAATCTCATTATTTACGAAGTCGCGAACCGCACTCAGGATTTCAGTCTGAATGTCGGTCATTCCTTCGGTATAAGCCAAGCGTGTCATGTTTTCCCCTATTCAGATTATTTTGCTTACTCAGGTACTACGAATTGTTGGGTGCGAGTCAATCCGGCTGCCCGGCCTTTGGCTGCCATAACCAAAGCCATTTTGCGTGAAGCTTCGTCGATCATTTCGTCTCCCAACATTGCCGCGCCTTTTGCGCCACCACTTGCCGAGGTGAAGTAGCCATATGCATCCAGGATCATTTCTGCGTGATCGTAATCTTCTTGGTCCGGTGAATAGATTTCGTTTGCAGCCTCAACCTGACCGGGGTGAAGTGCCCACTTGCCATCAAAACCAAGTGCCGCTGAGCGCCCCGCAACCCGACGGAACCCCTCCACGTCTTTTATCTGCAGGTAGGGGCCATCAATTGCCTGTTTGTTGTAGGCACGCGCCGCCATGAGGATCCGCATCAAGATGTAATGGTAAGCGTCCCCAGTGTCGTATCCGGGGGGCTGCTCGCCAACCACGAGCGACTTCATATTAATGCTCGCCATAAAGTCGGCCGGTCCAAAGATGATCGTTTCTACTCGTGGACTCGCCTGAGCAATTGCATCAACGTTGATCAGCCCGAGTGCATTTTCAATTTGAGCCTCGATACCAATACGGCCCACCTCGAGACCATTTGATTTCTCCAATTGGGTAAGGAGCAGATCCAAAGCAATTATTTGGTCAGCGGTCTGCGCTTTGGGCAACATTATTGCATCAAGATTCGCACCGGCTCCCTCAACAACTTCAATAACGTCGGAATATGTCCATTGGGTGGTCCAGTCGTTCACACGAACCGCCCGGATTTTTCCCTCGTATCCACCTTCGTTGAGGGCCGCGACAATGTTCTTGCGGGCCTGCGGTTTAGCAAGTGGAGCAACCGCATCTTCAATATCCATGAACACTTGGTCAACCGGCAGGGTTCGAGCCTTGTCTAACATTTTCACGCTACTACCCGGGACGGCCAGGTTTGAGCGGCGGGGACGCAGTTCTCGTGCAGTGATGGACATGCCATTATATTAGCGAGGCATTTTTCCTCTCGCCCGCGGAAAGCCCCATCGGTGACGGTCACACCTATGCTGTGGTGGGTGTCCAGTCCTGAACTCGGCCGATCCGCCCTTCGGCGGGCCCGCGGGGTCACCATCTACCTTTTCTTTTTCAACGGGATTGCCCTGAGCACTTTGACCCCTCGCTTGGCCGATCTGCAGGGCAAGCTGAATATGTCAGATTTGGCCCTTGGTCTCGTCCTCAGCGCGGGGGCAGCCGGTGGTTTGTTTTTTGGCCCATTTGCAGCCATAGGGATGCGTCGATTTGGAAGTGGCCGGTTTTCCATCATCGCACTGGTATTCCTACTACCGCTATTGCCCCTTATGGGCTTGGCCCCGAGCGTTTTCATTCTGGGCCTGGTTATTTTCGCAATCGGGGCCGTTGACTCGGTACTTGATGCGGCCCAAAATGCCCACGGCCTCAACGTTCAAAAGCTGTATCGACGCTCGATCATTAATAATATGCATGCTTTTTGGGCTTTGGGGACGGTCGTAGGCGCGTTGATCGGAGCAATCACTCTTGCTCTGAACATCTCACTCACTTGGACACTGTCTTTTGTTGCGGCCTTGGGGCTACTCGGCGCATCGGCCACTTTCCGCTGGGTGCTGCCCAAGAACTGGAACAGTGATAGCGGCAATGTGGATCTGACCCGCGAAATCCACGCCGAACACTTACGCTCAATTGATCCTGGTGCAATTGCCCCGGCGACATCAGCTACTCGATTTGGCATCAGTGTCCTTCCTCTTGTGCTCACTGCGATTGGGGCACTGACCGTTCTCGCCATCATCGTTGAAGAAGTGCCACAACGTTGGTCATCGATTTACTTCACTGACCTCGGAGTTGATCCGAGTCGAGTTGGTCTTGGTGTAGTCGCCTTCACCATTTCCCTGACCATTGGACGATTCATTGGTGATATTTTTGTGAATCGCTTCGGCGAGCGGCTCGTTGCACAAGTCAGCATGGGTATCACCGCTGTAGCGCTTGCCTGCGCACTTGTCGCCGGAAGTTTTTATGCCTACATCGGCGCATGCATTGTCATTGGACTCGGCGTTGCTACTCTTTTTCCCGCTGCCATGCACGCGGCTACTTTTGTCAAAGGCACCAGTGCCGAAACCGCAATCACTGTCGTTAGCTGGATTTCTCGCGCCGGATTCGTATTCGCACCATTCATGGTGGGCCTTATTGCCGAACAAGTGGGTGTGAGCTGGGGAATTTCAATTGCCGTCGTTGCAGCATTGATTTTGATTCCACTTTCGCGGATATTGCGAGCCAAAACGGAACACTAATCACACCTTTTAGATCGGCGAAGTCTCCATCGGAGTTTCGCTCTTCGGGTTTGACTTGATCACGAGAATCACCCCGGCCAGAATTAATGCGGCGGCAGGATAAATCGCAGCCGGTGGGGCTTGACCGAGCCAAATGGCTGCGACGAGAGCCGCACCAGGCATCTCAAATAAAATCGCAAGTGAAACGAACGTGGCAGAAGAACGAGCTAATACCTTGTTCATTAATGTATGGCCGAGTAGTTGCGCTCCCAAAGTAATCCCAAGGATCATCAGCCATGCCTCAGGGTCAAACCCTATTAACTCCTGTTCGAACACGAACACCAGTGGCAAGATTGTGAGTGCTGCAACCGCATAAAGCGGAAACGTCATAGTTGCCGTTGGCACACTCTTTCGCACCTCCGCCCCAACCGACATGTACGCCGCAGCGAAAATTGCGCCGGCTAGCGCTAATGCATCACCAATCAAATGATTGGCGTCCATCCGGATATCGACCCCGGTCAACACCAAGACTCCACCGAGTGCAATCCAAATCCCGACCCATGATCCGCGGCTAATTCGGACGCCGCGAGCTCGGGCAATGAATGCCGCCCAGATTGGTTGGGTGGAAACCAGAGCCGTCGAGGCGGCTACGGAGGTAAACACCAAAGACGGAATCCAGGTCGCAAAATGCAGACCCAAAAAAAATCCTGAGACCGCGGTCAGGCGCCACTCTCTGCTGGTTAGGCGTCGGAGGGATTTTCGATCTTTAAGCCCCACCCACACCCCGGTAAGGCCGCTGCCAATCAGGCAGCGCCAAAATGCGATTGCTAAGACCGGGGCTGCGGTAGCGGCGATAACCGGTCCGCTCAGAGCGATGAAAAAAATGGCTACCGCGAGGGAAATTAGGTCTCCTACAGGAGGCAGGCCAAGATTCACTGATCCTGATCCTGAACCTGATCCTGGACCCGATCCTGAACCTGATCCCTTGTGCGCCTCTGAACTCACGGGTGAAGCAAACACCATTGACCCTCGTCCCCCGTCATCAGCCTGACATGCTTTTCTGGGAACCCGTGAAGGGGTACCCTTCACCGGTGAGCACGAATCCACGCGTCTTTCTTGCGCGCCTGAACAGCCTCGGCGTATTTGACCCAAATGGCGACCAAATGGGCAAGGTGCGAGACGCAATCGTGGTGCTCCGGACAGGAAATTTGCCGGCACGCCTTACCGGGCTTGTTGTTGAAGTTCCACCGCGTCGCCGAATTTTTGTTCCCATGACCAAGGTCACCACAATTGACTCCGGGCAAATAATTGTCACGGGCACGGTAAACCTCCGGCGGTTCGAGCAACGCAAAAACGAAACACTCGTCACCGCAGAGCTGCTCGATCGAACCGTGGAGCTACAAGCTTCGGGTGAGCCGGTAACCGTCATTGATGTTGGCGTTGAGCAGTCGCGAAGTCGCGAGTGGTTTGTTGACCAACTTTTCGTGCGTCGAGCAACTCAAGGGTTTCGCCGGCGCAGCGAAAAAATGGTGGTCGATTGGAATGACGTCACCAACATGTCACTACCCGTGCCAGATCAACCAGCCGAACAGCTACTAGCCACCATGGATTCACTGCGGCCCGCTGATGTTGCATCCATGCTTCGCGAGTTGACTCCCACTCGTCGGACTGAAATCGCCCGCGAACTCGACGATGAACGCTTAGCTGACGTACTCGAAGAGATGACGGACCAGAATCGCGTTGAGATCCTGGAGGCGCTCGAGGCGGAGCGAGCCGCAGACATCCTCGAAGAAATGGATCCCGACGACGCCGCTGACTTGATTGCTGAATTAGCACCCGAACGCGCTAAGGACCTACTAGAACGAATGGAGCCAGAAGAGGCCGATGACATTCGACGATTGCTGAGCTACGACGACTTCTCGGCCGGTGGCATGATGACGAGCGAGCCGATTGTCTTGGCCCCTGACGAAACTGTCGCTGATGCGCTCGCTCGGATCCGAAACGCCGATCTTTCACCAGCGCTCGCATCACAGGTGTACGTCTGCCGGCAACCCACAGAAACTCCCACCGGTAAGTATTTAGGTGTGTGCCACTTCCAAAGGCTCTTGCGGGAGCCGCCATCTTCTTTGGTCTCGGCTTTATTAGACACATCTTTAGAACCGATGCGACCAGATACCCCACTATCCGTCTTGACGCGTAGTTTTGCGGCGTACAACCTGGTCGCGTTGCCCGTTGTTGACGAAACAGGTTCGCTCGTTGGGGCGGTTACTTTCGATGATTTAGTGGACCACATGTTGCCGCAGGGTTGGCGCGAATTACCCGATGGCTGGGGACACGACGATCCGGTGATGCACCGTGACTAAGTCTGTAAAACACCCGGGTCGCAAAAGACGCCTCGATCAACCCCTTGAGCGCGGCCGAGCCCGTCGACCGGTGTATGACCCCGAGGTTTTTGGTGCGATGTCTGAGCGGGTCGCCCGCCGGATCGGATCATGGGCATTTATTGCCTGGATGACGGTTGTAGTCATCACGTGGATTGGCTGGAACGTCTTAGCGCCGGACAATCTTAAACCGGATATTTTCCCGTTTATTTTTCTTACCCTGCTGCTGTCCTTGCAGGCCTCCTACGCCGCGCCACTTATTTTGCTCGCGCAAAACCGTCAAACCGACCGGGACCGCGTTCAATTCCAAGAAGACCGAAGCCGCAATGAACGCATTCTTGCCGACAGTGATTACCTCGCCCGGGAAATTGCTGATGTCCGAGATGCTATGGGCGAGCTCGCCACCCGCGACTATTTGCGTGTCGAATTACGCGACCTACTCGAGGAAATAAGTGCACGCCTTGATCGAATCGAAAGTGCCCAATTGCCAGATCACACTCCCCCAGTAGCATCGGACCATGGCCTCCACCCCCAATAAGTTAAATGAATCCGTCGAATCTAATGGCCCGATTAATCTAGACGCGGTACACACTGCACTTGCCAGTGTCGATGACCCTGAGATCCACCGGCCGATTACTGAACTCGGCATGGTCAAGGGAGTCCAGCTGGGCAAAAATGGTGTGGTCGAAGTGGGGATTTTCTTAACCGTCGCCGGTTGCCCCATGAAGGCCACCATCACAGAGCGTGTGAATCACGCGGTGATGCAAGTTCCGGGAGTAGTTGAAGTAAAAGTCGATCTAGATGTTATGTCGGAAGAACAACGTGGCCAGATGCGTCAAACCCTCCGCGGCAAGGAAGACAAGGAGATTCCGTTCAACGCACCAGGATCTCTCACCAAAATCTTCGCCATTGCTTCAGGTAAAGGTGGGGTTGGCAAATCCTCGGTTACCGCTAACCTTGCGGTTGCACTAGTTCAACAAGGTTTCTCAGTTGGACTACTCGATGCCGATGTGTACGGTCACTCGATTCCTAAAATTCTTAACGCCATGACCCCACCCACCATGGTGGAGGGTTTAATCATGCCGCCGCAGGGTAACGGCGTCCGAGTAATGTCAATGTTTTCCTTTAAACCCGGCGGAATCGAGCAACCCGTTGCCTTCCGCGGACCAATGCTGCATCGGGCACTTGAGCAATTCCTCACCGACGTCTGGTGGGGCGACCTAGATTTCTTACTATTGGACTTGCCGCCAGGAACGGGAGACATCGCGCTTTCAACAGCCCAGCTACTGCCGCAGGCAGAACTGATCGTGGTCACTACCCCCCAACAAGGAGCCGCTGATGTTTCGATTCGCTCGGGCACTCTTGCAGCCCAAACGAATCAAAAAGTATTCGGTGTAATTGAAAACATGAGCTCGTTCCCTTGCCCACACTGCGGCGAACCGATCGACCTTTTCGGTGCTGGTGGAGGTAAATCTGTTGCCGACGGCTTGAGCAAAACATTGGGAACCAGCATTCCGGTTTTGGGAAATATCCCCTTTGATGTTCGGTTGCGCGAAGGTGGAGATACTGGCAAACCCCTCGTCAGCGCTTTTCCAGACTCTGATGCCGCTGCTGTCATTGCCGCGATTGCCCAGCAACTCAGTGCCAAGCCCCGCGGGCTGGCAGGAATGAACCTCAACATCACCCCGGCAGGGCGTTAGGTCGCATCAGGGTCAAATGCTGGTTTCTCTGGTTTCTTTGCGCCGTCGGTTTCTTCCGCAGACACGTCATCTGTGAACAATGAGGTCGCAAGTTTGCGGGGATGGTATTCGCCGAGGCCTTTGACCGTATTAATCGTGTCTTGTAGGTCTAGACCTGAGGACTCGGACAACTCTTTGCGCGCAGTTGCGCCCATCTCACGAATTTGCCGCAACCACTTCGCCGCGTCAGCTGCGGCGCGAGGCAATCGCTCTGGGCCGAAAATCAGCAGACCGAGCACCCCGAGTGCGATCAGCTCTCCGACTCCAATGTCAAACACAACATTAGGTTACGCCGGAGCCACCCTTGTATGCCCCGGCCCCCTCTAACCGATAGTGCTGGAAGAGCCCAAAGTCAACGGAACCGTTGTGGACTGTCCGTTACGCGTGAAGGTGAGCTCTACCCCTTCACCCGGTGCATAACTTCGAATCACCACCACCAGCTCAGTTGAGTCGGCAACTTGGCGTCCATTAAATCCGGTAATGACATCCCCCACCCGAACCCCAGCCTCCTCAGCCGGCCCACCGGGAGTAATTTCACTAACAGCAGCCCCATCGCCCGTGTATGCAGTGTTAAGCACCACTCCAATGATCGGGGTTTGCGAGTCGCCTGTGGCGATTAATTCTTCGGCAATTCTTTTCGCGGTGTCAATCGGGATCGCAAAACCAAGTCCAATCGACCCCCTCTCCCCGCCAATTGATCCGGCCAAGGTCGCAATTGCCGAGTTAATCCCAATCACCCGCCCAGTGTCATCGAGTAATGGACCCCCAGAGTTTCCAGGGTTAATCGCCGCATCAGTTTGAATTGCGTTAATAAAGGCCAGCTCACCGCTTCCGCCAGCGGTAACCGGTCGATCCAGCGAGCTTATGATGCCTGCCGTAACCGTGCCATTGAGCCCAAGCGGAGCACCAATCGCGATTGCGGCTTCCCCGACCCGCACAGCACTTGAGTCCCCTAGGACAGCGGCCGGCAAACCATCTCGATCAACTTTGAGCACCGCGAGGTCATAGGAAGTATTGCGACCAACAATTTTGGCAATCGCCTCGCTACCGTCATCAAAAACAACCGTGAGTTCCCCACCATTTGCTGCCGGTGCTGCCACGTGATTGTTTGTCAGAATATAGCCATCAGACTGCACAATAAAACCTGAACCACTGCCGGAATTATTGCCAGCTTCAATCAGAATCGAAACAACACTTGGCAAAACTGACTCAGCGATCGCAGCGACATCACTCGAACTCACGTTGGCAGCACCATCAATCTGCGGCAGCTGCACAATATTGTTTGAGACGCTTAAATTTTCATCTCCACTGGATCCGATCACGTATCCACCAAGCCCGGCGATACCCCCAACGACCACAGCAGTCACGGCGGAAACACATACTGTTGCCAGCACGCCAAGTCCACGGCGCCGTTCTTTACGCGGTGGAGGTAACGGAATCGGCGGCGGCACCACAAAGTTTGTTGGCGGAAAGTCACTCATCTCACAAGCCTAACGCGCGCGCATGTAGGTGTGCGAAGGCTTGCCACTAGGCTCTTGGAAGAACACACCTTAATAGGTGTTAATCCAGTGAGGAGTGAGATGTCCCATCCAGCGATTACCGAAATAGCCGCCGAGTTCACGGAGAACTACTTGGGCGAATTTGACGCTGAGCATGCCGGGGAGCTCCGTGATGCCAGGGCACACGCTGCGGACCTGGGAATTGAATGTGTCAGCCATCAAGTTGCTGCCCTACTGAAACTTCTGGCGGCCTCAACCCAAGCGCAGGCAATCATTGAGGTCGGCACGGGAACCGGTATTTCGGGCGCCGCTCTGCTCGAAGGAATGAAAACCGGTGGGGTGCTCACCAGTATCGATCTTGAGGCCGAGTATCAGCGCCATGCGAAGGAACTTTTTACTGGCCTTGGGTGCGAATCTAATCGCACCCGATTAATCGCAGGTCGCGCCCTTGATGTACTCCCCCGCCTCTCTGACGCCGCCTACGATCTCATTTTTGTCGATGCCGACGCAGGTGAGTATCCGGCCATTCTTATACAGACGAAGCGGCTGCTACGAATTGGCGGATTGGTCATTTTTCACGGCGCATTCGCCACGGGGATTGCTGATGCTTCTGCCCGAGACTACGAAGCAACCGCCATGCGCGAACTGGCCACTGAATTGCGCTCTGACAACGACTGGCTGCCCTCGCTTCTCACCGTGGGTGCGGGTCTGTTCTTGGCCTCACGTCGCACCCCGTAGTAGCCCGCTTCTTTTAGGCGAAAACGGCCAGAAGCGTCTCGCCCAGTTCCTTGGCCTCGTCGGCTTTTAATTCCACGACCAACCGCCCGCCGCCCTCTAAAGGGACCCGCATCACGTAACTACGGCCCTCTTTGGTGACCTCCATTGGTCCGTCTCCGGTACGTGGCTTCATAGCGGCCATGAGTGTGTCCCCTTCCAGCCAAGTCCTCGTGGCGCCCATGCGCCCTTGAATTCCCCGGCGTGCCCGGGTCGAAGACCCCATTATTCCGTATCGGCGTTAGGGGAGCCTACTCGCCCTCAGATTGGACCCCCTTCGCACAAGTGGGCCGCAACTAGATCTGTGAAAGTGGCCGGCGGACCCGATCACAGACCGCGGGTGGGCCGCTTCACATAACGGGCGGTCACGGCTTCCAGCGGGCCTTGGGAGAAGCGCCGAAGCCACAGGGTCATTGCAAGAACGAGGATCGTCCACGAGAAGATCGCCAAAAGGGTGACCGACGTCGCCCCCAATTGGCCAAAAAGACCAAGACCCCAGGCACTAAACGCCATGGTAAGCAGCACGGACTCGCCCAAGTACACGGTGAGCGATGCGCGGCCGGCTGGCACTACGGACCGCAGCAATGCAGGTGCTCGCACGCTGATCACGGCAACCGCCCCAATGTACCCGACCGTGAGAATTGGGGCGACCAAAATCCCCAGCAGGCCTGCCGCACCTGAAAACCCATCTGCCTGCTCTCCTACCGCGCGTCCAGGTCCGAGAACGAACCATGTGGTGGCAAATTGCAAGGGTAAGCCCAGACCAAGACCCCAGATGGCAGCTCGACGGAATTGCTTTTCTCGGTCGTGCGGTTCGGCCAGAAACTGGTGCCGGGCCGCGAGCAATCCCAGGCAAAAGGCAACAAAAGCGAAACCCCACTGGCCCACAACGATCAGCGGCAACACTTCTGGGATCACTTGAATTCGAATCAGGGCTTGATCAAGGAAGTTGCCAGTTGCCATCACTTCGTTGTAGTTCTGGATCCACGAATTGCTGGAGGGTTGTGGGAAAGCTAAGACTAGAGCAGCGAAGACTAAAAGCATGAAAGACGTGAAAGCACCCACAACGATTGCGACCCGAGCAACTACCTGATCTGGGCGTGCGAAAACGAGTAAAAGCCCGAAACCAAGGATCGCATAACTGACCAGGATGTCACCCACGAAAAAAAACACGTAATGGACAATGCCAAGCAGTAAGAGCGCCACCAACCTACGCCGATAAATAACCCGACGTATCTTGCCGTCTTCTTTAAGAATAAAAAGTGCGCTATAACCAAAAAGGAAAGAAAAAATTAGGTAGAATTTCCCTTGGGCCAGCATGGTTACTCCAAAGGCAACCGCTCGATCAAGGGTGGTGTCAATTGCTGAATTGTCGTACCCGGACCCGCTAATTCCCAGAAAAGGGGCATTCACCAGCACGATGCCCAGCAACGCCAAGCCACGCAACTGATCCGGCAACCGCTGGCGAGGCCGTGTCTGCGATTGCATGGAGTGCAGGATATCGGGTTACCCGAAAGTCTTTATGCGTGTCCTGAAAAGGAAGCCCCAGATTCAATTTCGCGTTTAAGTGCCGTGAGAGATCTCTTCACACCCGCGAGCATCGGGTATTTGCCCAGTGGCCAGCCAACAGCTCCCAGAACGCCCAAAGGCAACTCGAAATCCTCGCTCCAAATAAACCGGGACGTGTTTTGCGGCAGCGCAACTACCTCCATGGTCCCCGTTCCTTTAACTAACGAGCCGGTATGCAGAACGTCAACACGATAAGGCGCCTCCCAGAGGGTTATTTCCATTGTGTCCCAGAAACCCAATGGTCCGACCCCGGTCCAGCCCGCGATCACGGAGCCTACGCTTTTGCCGTCACCCGCTCGCACCTCAACCCTCGTACCCACCATCCAACGATTCTGCTGGGTCCACGCGGTGAACGCATCAAAGACTTCCTGCACTGGAGCATTAATCACAATGTCCAGATCAAGGCGACGAACTCTTTTGGTGCTCATCGCTGTCTACTCGCTTCGAGTTCGGTAATTTTGCCTTCAAGCTCGGCGATTTTTTGATCAACCTCATCCATTCGGTAACCCCGAAGCGTGACATCGAAGCCGACTGACTCAAGTGTGTAGTCACCCGTGTTCTCAATTCCCACACTTGGTACGAATCTACCGGTGATCGCCATTGCAGCCCCAGCAATCACCAGAATCGCAATAACCACAAAAATTAGCGTCATGCCCCTATTTCATCATGAAAATTGGAACCTTGCTGTGTTAACCAACCGCGCAGGCTCGCCAACACACTTGCGAGTTCACTCTTACTCACAAATTCGCCCTGGCTATGCGCGATTGCTGGATTTCCAGGGCCATAATTTACCGCCGCAGTTCCCATCGCTGAAAAACGAGCAACATCGGTCCAACCAAATTTTGGTGCGACCTGCGCACCCGTTGCCTGAACAAATGCTTGGGCGGCAGGTTGAGACAACCCGGGAAGGGCCCCTGACGCTTGGTCGGTCACCTCAATCTCGAAATCACTAAAAAGATCGTGCAGGTGAGCAATGCCTTGCTCCAGAGATTTATCTGGTGCGAACCGGTAATTTACGGTAACCGTGCAGACATCAGGGATTACATTGCCAGCCACACCCCCCACAATTCCGACCGCATTGAGCCCTTCCCGAAATGTGAGGCCATCAATTACCGGGGTTCGCGGATCGTAAGTTTCAAGGATTTCCAAAATCTCTCGCGCTTGATGAACCGCGTTTTTTCCCATCCACCCTCGAGCACTGTGGGAACGCTCGCCGCGAGTCGTAATACGGGCTCGAATCGTTCCTTGACAACCCGCCTCAATTTGCGCATTGCTAGGTTCCATCAGCACCGCAAAGTCAGCTTCCAAAAACTCTGGCGCGAGGTCAGCTATTTTTTGTAAGCCGTTAAACTCGGAGGCAACTTCTTCAGCTTCATAGAAAATGAATGTGAGATCTCGCACCGGTTCTCGAACCATTGCCGCAAGTTGTAATGCAACCGCCACCCCACCTTTCATATCGCAGGCCCCTAACCCATAAATCCGATCCGAGTCCACGCGATGTGGAAGGTTCCCATTGACCGGAACGGTGTCAAGGTGACCTGCGATAATGACGCGGTCACCTCGATCGGCATGATTAGTTGCAATCACCGAGTTTCCAATCCGAGTGACATCTAAGTGTGGGTAACCCTCTAGCGCTTGCTGAACAAGGTTTGCCAGATGTTCTTCTTGGTGCGATTCGCTCTGGATATCGATTAAGCTCGCCGTCAGATCTGACAGGTCTGCGTGAAGGGAGAAAGGTGCCGTCGGCCCGGGAATGCTCACGCCACTACGGTAGTGCGGTGGACGAAAATTTGCTAAATGGACCAGCATGCGCTTTCGGGTTGGCCACCTACAGCGGTGAGACGTTGCTTGACGTGTGGTACCCAGACCCCACCTTGGGTTCAACACCAATTGATATTCCCGGCCTCGATGCCGGCGCGGTGCACGACGAATTACGCGGGGTCACCGTTCGCGGGATTCGCACTGAAATCTCTGATCTTTCGTTACCTCCCGTTGATGGTGCAGATGCCTACTTGCGTTTGCACCTGCTCTCGCACCGACTTGTAACGCCTCGATCAATCAACATGGATGGAATTTTCGGCAAGTTGGAGCTCGTCGCGTGGACAAACCTTGGGCCCATTTCAGTGGAGCGGGTAAGTGAAGTGCGTCTACGTACCCGCGCCCGCGGCAATCAATTAACAATCTTCGGCCTGGATCGCTTCCCGCGAATGGTGGATTACGTAGCCCCTGGTGACGTTCGTGTCGCTGATGCTGACCGGGTGCGACTTGGTGCCCACCTGGCACCCGGAACCGTAGTCATGCATGAAGGGTTTGTGAACTTCAATTCAGGAACACTCGGAACGTCCATGGTGGAAGGTCGCATTTCAGCCGGGGTGATAGTGGGAGCCGGCTCAGATATTGGCGGTGGCGCATCCATCATGGGAACTCTCTCCGGAGGTGGAAAAGAAATGATTTCGGTCGGCAGCGAGTGCCTGATCGGCGCAAATGCCGGAATTGGAATCTCACTCGGGGACCATTGTGTTGTCGAAGCAGGACTTTATGTGACCGCGGGCAGCAAAGTGCTGCTACCCGATGGTGAAGTGGTTAAAGCGAGCGCACTCTCCGGCGCCCACGACTTGTTGTTTCGCAGGAACTCCGTGACCGGTGGCATTGAAGCCATGAAGCGCACTGGCTCATGGGGTGGACTCAACTCCGCATTGCATTAAGCATTGCTTAATCATTTTCTAGCCCGTGGGGTAATTGCGTTCAATTGCACCCGTGTACACCTGGCGGGGGCGACCAATCTTGGTAGTTGGATCCTCGATCATCTCACGCCATTGGGCGATCCAGCCGGGTAACCGGCCAAGTGCAAAAAGTACCGTAAACATGCGGGTAGGGAATCCCATCGCCTTGTAAATTAAACCCGTGTAAAAATCAACATTTGGGTACAACTTGCGCTCGATGAAAAAGGGGTCTTCGAGTGCAACTGCTTCGAGTTGAAGTGCAATGTCCAAAAGTGGGTCTTTGACATTGAGAGCCTCGAGAACCTCGTAGGCCGTCTTTTTCACAATCGCCGCCCGGGGGTCATAATTTTTGTACACGCGGTGGCCAAAGCCCATGAGCTTTACGCCATCCTCGCGCGCTTTCACCCTCTCAATAAATGCGTCGACCCCCTCACCCGAGTCGTGGATCTCGCCGAGCATTTCTAAAACAGCCTGATTAGCTCCGCCGTGCAGAGGCCCAAAGAGCGCGTTAATTCCGGCAGAGACGCTGGCAAAAAGATTTGCGTGGGATGAGCCAACCAGTCGCACAGTCGACGTGGAACAATTCTGCTCATGGTCTGCATGTAGAATAAATAACTGATTTAAGGCCCGAACAACCACCGGGTCCGCAACGTATTCCTCAGCGGGTACCCCGAAAGTCATGCGTAAGAAGTTTTCAACAAACCCGAGAGAATTATCTGGGTAGAGCATCGGCTGACCGACAGACTTCTTGTAAGCGTAGGCCGCGATTGTCGTTACCTTGGCGAGCAGCCGAATGGTCGAAATCTCTACCTGCTCCTGATCAAATGGATCCAGGGAATCTTGGTAGAAAGTTGAGAGCGCTGAAACGGCCGAAGACAGCACCGGCATTGGATGGGCGTCCCGCGGGAAGCCGTCAAAGAAGCGTCGTAGATCTTCATGCAACATGGTGTGCTGGGTAATGAGTGATTCGAAGTCAGCTAACTGTGTCGGAGTGGGCAATTCGCCATAAATCAACAGGTATGAAGTTTCAAGAAATGTGGATTTTTCCGCAAGTTGCTCAATGGGGTAACCACGGTAGCGGAGGATTCCTTTTTCACCATTAATGAAAGTAATAGCGGAAGTGCACGACGCCGTGTTCACGAAACCTGGGTCCAAGGTGACGTTACCGGTGGCATTGAGCAGCGAACTAATGCCCAAGCCGTTTTCCCCTTCGCTTGAGTCGATGACAGGGAGATCAAGAGTCCCACCAGGAAAATTAAGCACGTTATCGGTCACAGGCGAAGACTATCGGCCTCTTGTCGTTCGCGAAAATCCGCCTACACTCCCGCGGCCAGGCGCGAAACCGCCTGTGCAACGGCCAGATCACTCGCAGTGAGTGCCACTCGAACGAACTTTTGCCCTTTTTCCCCATAGAAAACACCTGGAGTGACCAAGATTCCTAATTTTGCCAGGCCGGCCACGCTCTCCCAACAGTCTTTGTTTTGGGTTGCCCACAGGTATAACCCGGCTTGACTGTGACAAATCTCAAACCCAAAGGCGCTTAAAGCCCCTTTGAGTGCAGCCCGCCTGGCGCGATATCGCTCCTTTTGCTCACGGATGTGCTGGATATCTTGATAAGCGGCGACAGCGGCATACTGCACGAATGTGGGGACCATCATGCCTAAGTGTTTGCGGATTCCCAAAATCCGATGCACCAATTCCGGATCACCGGCTAGAGTCCCGAAACGGTAACCGGCCATATTGGATCGTTTGGAAAGTGAATGCACCGCGAGTAACCCGGTGAGGTTTCCGCCATTAACTCGCCGATCCAAAATCGACACGGGCTCGGCTTCCCAACCAAGTTCGAAATAGCACTCGTCGCTCACGATCACAACGTCGTGTGATTGGCCCCAAGAAACCAAGTCTTGGAGCCTTGCCAGGCTGAGTACTTCACCGGTTGGGTTTGACGGTGAATTAAGCCACACCATGGATACCGGGGCGGACAGCAATTCGGGTGAGTCCGTAGCGACGACCTCCAGGCCCCCGGCAAGACCGCCCACCTGATAAGTCGGGTAGGCGACTTCAGGAATCACCAATCGGTCATGTATTCCCAAGCCAAGCAAATTCGGTAGAGCGGCAATAAGCTCCTTTGAACCGATGGAAGGTAGAACTCCGATGGTGTCTGGGGCTCCCAAAGTTGTACGGGCCCAGTCGATGAAGGTGGTCGATAGTTGTGCGATGCCGGCCGTAGTGGGGTACCCGGGCGCATTTGATGCTTGGGCAAGTGCTTGCTGAACAGGCAGTGGGGTTGAGTCCACGGGAGTTCCGACGGACAAGTCAATCATTTTATCGGAATAGTTGCGGGCGATCTCTGCGAAAGGGACAAGCGCATCCCATGGAAAATCAGGTAATTGCGCCCAACGATCTCCAGTCACAAAAGCACTCTTTGACCAGATTATTCGTCGTGCGTTTGGGTTTCGATGCTTGCGAGCAGGGGTGCATCGAATGTCTGTGGTCCCAACTTCGAGGCTCCGCCCGGCGAACCTAGCTCAACAAAAAAGTCCACATTGGCGGCAGTAAAAGCTTGGTGCTCTGCGGGAACGTCGTCTTCATAGTAAATAGCCTCAACCGGGCATACCGGCTCACATGCGCCGCAGTCGACGCACTCATCGGCTTGGATATACAACATGCGGTCGCCTTCATAGATGCAATCCACCGGGCATTCTTCAATGCAGGACCTGTCCTTGAGGTCTACACAGGGAAGGGTGATCACGTAAGTCACTATCGCTCCAAAAAGTAGGGCGCAATGTCATTGCGCCGGGTGAGACAACTATATTCTTTCGGCTGAACCTACCGTCTCCGCATTGTTCATGCACCTACCGTCCCCATAATCTGGCCAACGTCTAGGCTGCGGGTGTGCGGCTGTACAACACGATGACCCGAAAAATTGATCCCGTCGAGACAGCGCACCCCAAAATCGCCCGTATCTACGCGTGCGGGCCCACAGTCTATCGAGATGCCCATGTGGGAAATATGCGGACTTTCTTGGTAACGGACTTGATCGCACGCACCCTTCGCCACCAAGGATTTCGGACAACCGTTGTCCAAAACATCACTGATGTGGGACACATGGCCGACGACACGGGATTAGGTGAGGCGCAGTTGGATTCTGCCCCACAGGACAAAATGCTCGCCGAGTCTGAAAAAACGGGTCAGAGCGCCCTTGAGATCGCCCAGCGTTTTGAACATAGGTTCCACCACGACCTCGCCCAGCTAAACATTTATCCGGCCGATCATTATCCCAAAGCAAGTGAGTCCATTGATTCAATGCTCGACTTGATTAGAAAGTTAATTGATAGCGGTAACGCATATGTGGGAATTGATAATTCGGTGTACTTTTCGGCCGAGTCCTTCCCAAGTTACGGGGCATTAAGTGGCAATAAGCTCGATGCCCTGCGGCCCGGTCACAAATTTGATCCGGACGAGAATGAATCCGCCAAGCGGTTCCACGCCGACTGGGCATTATGGAAATCTGCTGGAGACACTCGTACTCAGCTCACCTGGGAGACACCCTGGGGCCGTGGGTTCCCCGGTTGGCATACCGAATGCAGCGCCATGAGCATGGATCTTCTGGGCGAAAGCATCGATATTCATACGGGGGGAATCGACCTTCGATTCCCCCACCATGAAGATGAACGGGCTCAAAGCAACTCGGCCAGTTCTGGTGACCACGAAGTAGTTCGCCACTGGGTTCATGCCGAACACCTACTTTTCGAGTCACGGAAAATGAGTAAGTCCTCTGGTAATGTTGTACTCGTACAAGACATTATCGACCGTGGATATGACCCGCTGGTGATTCGGTTAGCCTTTCTGCAGCACAGGTACCGAAGTCAAATGAACCTCACATGGGAAGTCCTGGCTTCCTCGCAAGAACTCCTCGATCGTTGGCGCCGTAAAGTCAACGTGTGGTCTCAAAGCGCGTCCCAAGCAATGGATCAAGGGCTTATTGCCGAAATTTCAGGGCATTTCGCCGAGGATCTCAATACGCCCATGGCGATTAATGCCCTGCGAATATTGGAGAAAAGCCCACAGATAAGTGACGGTTCAAAATTCGAAATGTTTTCTTACCTAGATTCGCTGTTTGGGTTAGATCTCACCCGAGAAGTCGGCCATAACCTGAACTCACTTTCTGAGATTCCCCCTGATGTGTCCCAATTGCTGGAACAACGCAATGCCGCTCGCAGCTCACGAGACTGGGCATTAAGTGACCAATTGCGCGACCAAATCGCAGAGCGCGGGTTCACAGTTGTTGATACCAGTGAAGGCACACAACTCGAAACCACTAAGACCTAGTTTTCTCACACCTCCGGTCTATTTGCTGCAAAAATGCTTTCCGCATCTGCGGGGGTTGGTACGGCGTCATCTAAATTGACACCCGGTGGATCGAATACTTCCGGCTTGGGTTCTTTCTTTTTCTTCTTGCACACAATATTTGGACCCGCCCTGTAGATCGTGGTCATCGGCTCGCGTTTCACTTCTTGCCCATCTTTGGTGAAAACTCGATTAACGGTAATGGTGAATCCTTCAATGCCCGACTGAGCTACACATTTCTTGTTCCTCTTGACAATTTTCTTAGATTTATTGACATTGACCCGCTCCCCAAATTCCGCTTCAATCGAGTCGAACTCCTTAGTTCCCCAGAAGGTAACTTTCATTGAGCTGTTTGTCATTTTCGTTTTGATCAACACAGCACGGGACAAGCTATTTGTGAATTTCATGTCGAAAACTCCCCAAGCCACGGTTGCTTCCAAGCCTGGTTGGTAACGGGAAATGTAGAGCGAATGAGCTCGAGTGTCGGTTCGTTCCATTCCTGCGAAGAAAGCTCCTGTCCACACTGCCGTTGTTGCCGCAGAAACGCCTCCACCGAGAGCCTCTTCAAAAACGCCACCAGGGCCAATAATTGTGCCGACCGTGTACCCATTTTCAACAGTGCGTTCTTTAATTGTGTCATTCATCGAAAAAGTTTCCCCTGGCATCAAGATTGTGTTGTTTATATATTTTGCCGCCTGTCCAATATTGGTAACACGGTAGGCAGCATAGTTAAAATCTTGAGTGAACCTAGAAAGTTTCTCATTGATACCGAGCTGCTGTGCCTCTAGGGTTGTTATCTCAGGATCGCGTGTTCCCAGCGCAATGGAAACACTTCGATCACTGCCAGGGGCAGAGAGAACCCCCAGCACCGAAGTCGCCAGCTGCGCATCTGAGACACCTGCACCCACGACCGAGGGAACTACAACTGGACTCCCATTTTCAATTTTGAAACTTGCGTTACGTCCCGGCGTTTCCACCCGCTTGAGTTCATTGGCGATTGATGCGTAGAGCAACGCACCGTTGAGTTCCGGGGAAAGTTGATTGCCCTGAATAGTAAAAGAAAGCGCCTGGGCAATAGTTTCTGGGTCAATGACCGCTTGTACGTCTTTGACCACGATGTTCACGGGATTGGCAACCGCTTGCTTGGCCAAAGTCTCTGCCTTAATTGCATTTGCTGCAGAAACTCTCGGTGGCAGAACTTTTATCGGTGCTTCAATCATTGATTGGGGCTTGGGAGCCGCCGCCATAATTTGGGAACCCAGCTCCTCGCGATCAACCTCTCGACCATCACTTCCCTGGGTGAGTGAAATATTTTTTTGGGTCACGGACAGTTTCGGTTCAATTGGTTTCAGCCTGAGTGCGTCGGCGATTAACACTACTGATTGTGAAAGTAAGTCTTGATCAACCAAAATCATCGGTTCAACATCGAGCGAACCGGTTAAATTCGAGATCATTTTTAATGGATTAAAGCCACGCATAATGGCTTGATCAACTGTTGCTGCGGCATCAAGGGTGATCCCGGCATCTCGGGGGCGCACTTGAAAAACTTGATCACCGGCGGCGATCTCAATTTTTCGGTTAAAAGCAGTGCCCAAGGACTCCTCGATCACGTCCACTGCCTGGCCAGTACTCATACCGCCAATCGCCACACCGGAGACGGTCGTTCCTGGCCGTACCCCGTCATTGGTCGCGGCGTAAATGCCCAGGAAAAAAGCGAATAAAGCCCCGATTCCACCCCCAATCCACAAGAGATTGCGCTTCGAGATCGCGGGCATCTGCTGATGCTCACTCACAACTTATCTCCGCAACTGTTGACATCAAGGTTATACACGTGATTCTATCGTACATACGGCATTGGACGTGCTGGCAGCGAAAGTCAATGTTGAGACAAATCAGGTCAGTTTGTTTCCCGCAACCACATCAATTACTCCGAAAGGACTGACGGCCGTGGGAGTCGATGGGTTCCCTTTCGTGCCAAAAAATCAACCGGGAGTGTTGCCGCAGACGCACCCAACACAATTCCGCCAAAGAGATACACCACTTGACGGGCTCCTGAACTAATTGCCAGGTCACCCGATGGCGAGTCCGCCGCCAGAAAAACTGTCGCCGCCAGCCACCCGGTGAAGAACAGCCAAGCAGCCCAACGGGTCCCTGTGGCGAGAGTGGCCAAGCGGGTCACCGCCACAATTGCAACCAGCAGCAAGGCCGTGCCCCACGGCAAAATTATTACGAAATCACTAATGGAGAAGATTGAGCGATGCGCCTGAATGAAAGCGCCGGCAATCCCGATGGTGGATCCCATGATGACGAACCCCACGAGTAGCAGGCTGCGCCGAATTGGTTCATGCAAGATTGAGTCCCTCAAATAGGTCGCTTTCCTGACCCAGACTAGGCAATTTTCCACGAACTAAACGAAAGTGCTCCTCGCTAAAGATTTCAAGGCCCAAGTTATTCGACAACGCAAAGAATCCACTATCAGCGGTCACTTGCGTTTTGTGGGCGGTGAGTGCCGAAAATTTTGCCGAAGTGAAAGCCGCTCCATCAATCACGGTCGTGATCACCGAGTCGTCAACCGCAAACGGGATATCATCCGGATCCATCGATGCAAACTCACTTTCGTCACCAATCTCCTTGAGTTTGGTAATTCCTTCCACAATTCTGCTCTTGGGAAACGCGGTCCAATAAACCTTGGCCACTGACCAAGTCTCACCCAGTTCCGGCTTAAAGCTTGGGCTCTCGGCTAGGGCAATTGCATAGGTAGTTACCCGGTGCGCCTGGATGTGATCAGGGTGACCGTACCCACCAAAGTCGTCGTAGGTGGCGACAACTTGTGGTCGAACTTCTCGAATAATTGTTACTAAGTCTGTGGCGGCTTCCAGCAAGTCCGCACGCCAGAAACAATCCGCGCGCTGATTGCTCTCAACATCCATCATGCCGGAGTCGCGATATTTACCGGCACCTCCCAAAAACCGGAAGTCAGTAACACCCAAGATCGCCATGGCATCGGTCAGCTCGGTAATCCGATGCTCACCCAACAAATCATCGTGCTCAGCCGCCAAGTGTGCTAACTCGGGGATCAGGACTTCTCCCTCTTCACCAAGGGTGCAGGTCACCAAGGTCACCGAGGCGCCTTCCGCGACATATTTTGCCATAGTTGCCCCCGTTCCAATTGACTCGTCGTCAGGGTGGGCATGGACAATCAAAAGTCGGGCATCAGAAGTCACTGGCCTAGGTTACCGGCCACACAAGCTAGGGCATGATTCGCACATGAATGAATCATTTCCCCGACAGAAGGCAGCGACCCGCAGTTTCCGCTTGGGAGTGCCTCGAAACTTCTCCATTAAACCCAGCGGGGACCTAATCCTGTTCCTACGGACTGCCAGTGGCCGAACCCCTACGACTGATATTTGGGTGGCTGAAAAAACAGAATCCGGATGGGTTGAACGCTGCCTGGTCGAATCAGCATCGCTTTCAGTCGGTGGGAAAATCCCGCATGAGGAGCTTGCACGCAGGGAGCGGATGAGAGAAGTCACTCAGGGGGTAACCGCCTATTCAACTGACACCGAATTCACGAGAATTACTTATGTCCTCGACGGGGAACTCTTCATACACAACTTGCCCCAACGAAAAGGTGAAGCCATTGGACTCCCTTCGCCCATTGAGACCGGTGGCGGATGCATCGACCCAAGACTCAGCCCCGATGGGAGCCAGGTCGCATTTGTTCACGCCGAGTCACTGTTCACCGTTGACACTGACTCACTAAAAGAAACTCGTCTTTGTGGTCCGGCAGAAGCCGAGGAAAACGTCTTTTGGGGACTCGCCGATTTTGCAGCAGCTGAAGAGTTCGACCGGGTCCGCGGCTACTGGTGGGCTTCGGACTCTGGGAGCTTACTTGTTGAGCGGATTGATGAAACCCCGGTCGATGTCGCCTGGATCGCGGATCCGGCGAATCCGCTCACGCCAGCGCGCCCACACCGCTACCCATTTGCAGGAACACCCAACGCGAATGTCTCGTTACATCGCGTCACGCTCACGGGTGACATTAATGAAATCCTATGGAACAAAAACACGCATCCCTATCTGGTCACTGTGAACCCACGGGGCTCCGCAGCGACTTTCAGCGTGCTGTCTCGGGATCAAAAAAGCCTGGAGATATTTCGATTGAACGAATTAGCATCAACATCAATTCACGTCAGGAACGAAGAGCCATGGCACACGGTCGCAACTGGAGTACCCACGCTCAATGACGCTGGTCAACTGATTGAGATCCGCCCACTCGACAACTCATTTCGTCTCTGTGTTGACGGAGAAGCAGTGAGCCCAGAAGGAATTCAAGTCGGGGGCGTGCTCATGTGTGACGACGACATCACCTACACCGGACAAAGTGAGACCACCAACCAACACATCTACTCGCTAGGAAAAGGCCAACTTTCTGCACCCGAAAAAATTCAGTCTATGAACTCTGGAGTGCGTAAGGGTGACCTCCTCTTATTGGCCCACACCGATTTTGAGCACACCAAAGCCACGTACTCGTTATATAACGTCAACGATCTTGATGCACCCGAGCATGTGTTTACCAACAATGCGGAATCACCCGTCGTAACTCCCACCGTCACCGTCGCAACCACGGGTCAACACAATCTCAAGAGCGCAATTATTTGGCCGGAGAATCACAAACGGGGAACCAAAATCCCAGTGATCTGCGCCCCCTACGGCGGCCCGCGCCACGCACGAGTAGTCGCATCTGGTCTCTCTTTTTGCTCAGATCAATGGCTCGCTAACCAAGGTTTTGCAGTGGTTGTCACTGATAATCGCGGAACCCCCGGGCACGGACCAGATTTTGAGTACAGCATTGCGACCGACTTAGCGAAAAAAGTCGTTCACGACCAAGTGGATGCATTAACCACGCTCGGTGCCACATACCCTGACCTTGATCTCACCCGAGTGGGTATTCATGGTTGGTCATTCGGCGGATACCTCGCGGCACTGGCAACAATTGAACGACCAGACATTTTCCAGGTGGGTATTGCCGGTGCTCCGGTCGCCGACTGGGCGCTCTATGACACTGCTTACACTGAACGCTATCTAGGTTTACCCGCTGAACGCCCCGATGGTTATGAGGAAGCTTCACTGTTAAGCCGGGCACACAAACTGGAACGACCCCTCCTGATTATTCATGGCCTCGCCGACGACAACGTCTTAGTGGCACATTCACTTCGACTCTCAACAGCACTGCTGTCAGCAGGCAAAACCCACTCGGTTCTGCCACTTTCCGGTGTCACCCATATGACCTCACAAGAAATCGTGGCTGAAAATTTAATGCTGGCAGAGCTGGAGTTTTTTTACGAACACCTGCGGTGACGAAAAGAGCCCCTGCCCACTGTCGTAGTTACTACGCCTTGGTCTTTCGACCGGAACGTTGGCGCTCGCCAGCGTCAAGGGTCACTTTGCGGATCCGGACCGCCGCAGGGGCGACCTCAACACATTCGTCCTCCCGGCAGAACTCAAGTGCCTGCTCAAGTGAGAGTTGCTTGTGGGGGATGAGTGGAACCAAGACGTCTGCTGAAGATTGACGCATATTGGTCAGCTTCTTTTCCTTGGTGGGGTTTACGTCCATGTCATCACTGCGCGAGTTCTCGCCCACAACCATGCCTTCGTAGACCTCTGTGCCTGGCCCAACAAACAGGGTTCCGCGCTCTTGAAGGTTTGCCAGGGCAAATCCCGTGGTGGGTCCGGTTCGGTCGGCGACCAGTGCGCCGGTTGGGCGGGTGCGTAAGTCACCAAACCATGGTCCGTAATTGTCAAAGACGTGGTGCAGCAGTCCGGTTCCGCGCGTTTCGGTGAGGAATTCAGTCCGGAAGCCAATTAACCCTCGGGCAGGGACGAGGTAGTCCATGCGGACCCAGCCAGTCCCGTGGTTGATCATTTGCTCCATGCGGCCCTTGCGGAGAGCCATCAGCTGTGTGACGACGCCCAAGTAGTCCTCGGGGATATCAACCGAGAGGCGCTCAACGGGTTCGTGAAGCTTGCCATCAATGACTCGGGTGACCACTTGGGGTTTACCCACGGTTAGTTCAAAGCCCTCTCGCTTCATCATTTCGACCAAAATTGCTAGCTGGAGTTCGCCACGGCCTTGTACTTCCCACGTATCCGGGCGTTCCGTGGGAAGCACTCGAATCGAAACGTTACCGATCGTTTCATCCCGCAAACGCTCCTTCACCATGTTGGCGGTTAACTTGGTTCCACCACTACGACCGGCCACAGGCGATGTATTAATTCCGATTGTCATGGAGATCGAGGGTTCATCAACAGTGATCACGGGCAAAGCAATGGAATTCTCTGGGTCAGCCAATGTGTCACCAATTGTGATTTCGGGGAAACCCGCGACCGCGATGATGTCACCGGGTCCGGCGCTCTCCGCTGGGACCCGACTCAACGCCTCGGTCATGAGGAGTTCTACAACCTTCATGCGGGTAGACGTTCCATCCGCTTGCATCCAGGCAATCTGCTGGCCCTTGGTAATCGTGCCCTGATGAACGCGGCATAGGGCTAAGCGACCCAAGTATGGGGATGCGTCAAGGTTGGTTACGTGCGCCTGCAGTGGTGCGCCTTCGATGTAGGTCGGAGCCGGCACGGTCTCGATGAGAGTCTTAAATAATGGCTCAAGATCTTCCTCCTCTGGCATCCCACCGTTCGCGGTGCGAGTCAACGAAGCACGACCCGCTTTCGCGCTGGTGTACACAATGGGAAAGTCGATTTGAATTTCATTCGCGTCAAGGTCAAGAAAAAGTTCATAGGCTTCGTCTACGACTTCGGCGATCCGCGAGTCTGGCCGGTCTACCTTATTAATAACAAGAACTACCGGAAGGTTTTTCTGGAGTGCTTTTCGCAGGACAAATCTGGTCTGTGGGAGGGGACCCTCTGAAGCATCGACAAGCAAAACTACGCCGTCGACCATTTCCAGTCCACGCTCTACCTCGCCACCGAAGTCAGCGTGACCCGGTGTGTCAATAATGTTGAAGGTAATTCCTTCAAGGGCAGATGGGCCGGTGTAGCGAACGGAGGTGTTTTTGGCCAGGATCGTGATCCCTTTTTCGCGCTCAAGATCCATAGAGTCCATGACTCGCTCATCTACATCCTGATTATCGCGGAATGCACCGGACTGCCAGAGCATGGCATCCACGAGGGTAGTTTTGCCATGGTCGACGTGGGCAATGATGGCAACATTGCGTAAATCTGAGCGTAAAGTCACCTGCGAAGAATAGGCCGGTATCACATTTCCATTTCACATGGGTCATAAACGCTACAATTCGGCATGCTTTTGATCCGCCAGCTTCGCGCCCACTCGGTCTTCGCACTCGACCCACAGGGTCCGATTCCTGCAATTCCTAGGGATACGGACTTCTGGTCGATTACTAAAACCTATGACGAACTTTCCTTGGTCTGCGTTACTGGTGAGGCACCAAAAGTCGGCGTCATCGAGCGCTCAGATAATTGGTGCGCGTTTCGAGTGGCCGGAACCATGGAGTTCACTCTTACCGGGATCGTCGCCCAAATCTCACAAGTCCTCGCCGACGCACACCTTGGTGTTTTTGTTATGAGCACATTTGACACCGACTTCATTCTCGTCGCTTCACTTGACGTGGACGCTGCCGTAGACAAGTGGCGCGAAGCAGGTATCGAAGTCGTTGAACCACTTCACCAGACAAGTCGCTTGGACTTTATTGATTTTAATTATGAACTAGAAGATATCGCCTTTAACAATCGTCAGGGTAAGACCTGGGTTAACGACTACCCCACCAAAGGCGACACCATGATTGCGAACCTTTCGTTAAATGCCCAGCTTGACTCTCCACCAGAAGTTCCCCTGTATTTTGCATTGCGATCACGATCAACTGGACTCGCAATCGGCAGTATTGGCTTTAGGGGCGAGCACATTAGCGGTGGCACTCATGCATTGGAGATTGGTTACGAGTTGGTCGATAGCGAGCGCTCAAAAGGACTCGGAACTGAGGCAATCGCGGGTCTCATAGAAATCGCGCGCGCAAGAGCGGTAACGCAACTATGTGCCAAAACCGATCCACTCAATATCCCGAGTCAAAAAGCTCTTGCACGAAATGGTTTTGTTGAGCTCCCAGGGACCGGTGCGGAAATCACGTGGGAATTTTCAATCCCAGATTAACTTTTGGGCCAATTAGCTGAGTAACCTTGGACTATGAGCACCCATGTTTTTGGAAGCGTATTGGATTCAATTGGAAACACTCCTCTTGTTCATCTCGGGCAAATGTCACCTGTCGGTGGTGCGGCGATCTACCTGAAACTCGAATACATGAACCCCACCGGTTCTAAAAAGGACCGCATGGCTCTGGCAATGATTGAAGGGGCCGAGGAACGAGGCCACCTGACACCTGGAATGAGCGTCGTCGAATACTCCGGAGGAAGTACTGGCACCGCGTTGGCACTAATTTGCAGTGTAAAAGGGTATCGATTTCGCTTGGTGACCTCGGATGCTTTTTCCCAAGAGAAGATCCACATGATGCGCGCACTTGGTGCCGAACTGGAAATCATTGAAGCCCATGACGGGGGTATCACCGGAACCTTGATCCAAGCCATGGTGGATCGGGCAGCTGAGATCGCGCTGGAACCAGGAACTTTTTACACCGATCAACTGAACAACCCTGACATGGTCAATGGGTTCGAGAAACTCGGAACAGAATTCCTCGAGGCGCTCGGCACAGATGGGATTACGGCCATGTGTGACACGGTGGGTACCGCAGGCACGTTAATGGGGGCGTCGCAAGCCTTTCGCAAAGCCGGGGCTCAGGTTGAATTAATTGCCCTTGAACCGGCGTCTTCTCCGATTCTTAGCAGTGGCGTAAAAGGATCCCATCGGGTGGAAGGTGTCGGATTGGGCTTTGTCCCCGCACAACTTGACCCAAAAAATTACGACCGGGTCATGACAATTGACGAGGAAACAGCTCGAGAAACCTCCCGCAAACTTGCCCGTAAAGAGGGAATATTTGCCGGAACGTCCACCGGTATGAACGTAGCCGGCGCAATTGCAATCGCTCAGGCATTGGGGCCAAATGACACCGTGGTCGCAGTTGCCTGTGACACTGGGATCAAATATCTCAGTGAAGGTTTATTTGACGCCTAACAGACAAACGGATCAATGTTTATACGTTGAAGCGGAACTCCACCACATCGCCATCGGCCATGATGTAGTCCTTGCCTTCAATGCGAACTTTGCCGCGTGACTTTGCCTCACTCATAGATCCGGCCCCCATCAGTTCGTCAAAAGATACAACTTCAGCTTTAATAAAGCCTTTTTGGAAATCGGTATGGATAACGCCAGCGGCTTCTGGGGCGGTTGCATTGTGGGGAATTGTCCAGGCGCGCGCTTCCTTTGGGCCGGCCGTGAGATAAGTCTGAAGTCCTAGAGCGTCAAAGCCCACCCGGGCCAACGCGTTTAGACCCGATTCAGTTTGCCCAACTGATTGCAACAGTTCCAGCGCTTCTTCATCAGATATCTCAACTAATTCAGATTCAATTTTTGCGTCCAAGAAAACCACCTCAGCGGGAGCAAGAAGTTCCTTCATTTCTTTCCGAAAATTATCATTGGACAACTCTTCTTCGTCGGCGTTGACCACGTACACAAATGGTTTGGCTGTGAGCAAGAAAAGTTCACGAATCGGTTCTGAATCGAAACTCACACCAAACAGAGTCTTGCCACTGTTGAGAATCTCTTGGGCTTTCTCTGCGGCCTCTAACACAACCGCCCTGGACTTATCGAGTCGGAGTTCTTTTTCCAGCCTTGGAATCGCTTTTTCAAGAGTTTGCATGTCGGCCAGAATCAATTCGGTATTGATAGTTTCCATGTCCTCTTTTGGAGAGACCCGACCTTCCACATGCACAACATCGTCATCAGTGAAAGCCCGCAGAACCTGGCAGATAGCGTCAGACTCACGGATATTTGCAAGGAACTTGTTGCCAAGACCAGCACCTTCGGATGCACCTTTCACAATGCCAGCAATATCAACGAACGTCACACTGGCCGGGATAACTCTTTCAGAACCGAACACTTTGGCTAACTCATTGAGCCTGGGATCGGGCACGCCAACCATGCCCGTGTTGGGCTCAATAGTTGCGAAGGGGTAATTCGCGGCAAGGACATTGTTCTTTGTCAATGCATTAAACAGTGTTGATTTCCCCACATTGGGCAGTCCGACGATTGCTAAAGTTAATCCCACAGCCGCGAGTCTAGATTGAGCATCAATCAACCTAAATGTCGGTCGTACATGCGAGTATCGGGGTGTGGATTCAGTAGTACTAATTATCGTGGTAATTGCACTCGTTTTCTCGGGTGTTGGGATGGGATATTTCTTGGGAACCCGTAGCAATCACTCCTCGGGTGTGCCCGAACTGCAATCGGGCTTGAGTTCACTTTCTGATGCAATCGACCGGATCACATCTTCGGTGTCCGCCCAGCAAGTCTCTTCTGCACAGTCTTCGGCAGCCCTGCGTGCCGAATTAACCCAATCACTTGCACATCAGTCCGAAAACTTGCTTCGCTCAGTCTCGGAGGTTAAGTCACAAGCCCAACAGCTCAGTACCGTGCTCAGCCGGTCCGGTGCCCGCGGGCAGTGGGGTGAAATGGAACTCACCCGGTTGGTTGAGGCAGCCGGCATGATTAACCGGGTTCATTTTCTTGATCAAAACACGATTGACAGTGCTGAGGGTCGTTTGCGGCCGGACCTACAAGTCATGCTCTCCAATGGCAGGTGCATTTTAATTGATGCGAAGACCCCGATGGATTCATTTCTGCGCACTGCCGGAAACCAGTCAGAGGAAAACATTGAAGTCCTGATGAACGCACACGCTGAAGCCGTCATCCGACACATCGAACAACTCGGCCGAAAGGGATATAGCGCGGAAGTTCGTGAGTCGGTTGATTTTGTGGTGATGTTCCTTCCCTCCGAGGCGTTGCTCGAAGCCGCACTGAACCAGCGGCCCGACCTGCTTGACTTCGCATTTAGTCGCAATATCGTGCCCGCCACACCCACCACTTTGTTTGCACTACTGCGCGCCGTGTCCCTGGGTTGGCAAAACAGTGACATGGTCGAGCAAGCCCAAGACATTGTTCGGCTCTCCCAAGACATGTACTCACGCCTTGACACTGTTCTCGCCCACTTCGCCAGCCTCGGCAAATCACTCGGGGCTGCCGTGAGCCACTACAACAGTGCCGTGCGTTCAATTGAAACCAGGCTTAGGCCAACCGGTCGGGCATTAACCGATCTCGGTGTTCGGGGCGTCAAGAACGAGAGCGAGCTCACGCAGACCCCAACCCTAGAAGTGTTAGCATCCGAACTCCCCGAATCGGATTAGGTAGCCTATTGCAATGACTGACCAACCCGGCGAAGAATATGAGGCGCTCTTTCGCCCCGAAGAGCCCGCGGCTGAACCTGTGGTGGCCCAGATCACTGAAACCGGACGCGTTTTCAAAAGCCAAGGCGTACACGAAAATGAAGAAGCATTACTCGCCCTTCCCACAAGTAGAGCCAGTAAATTGCGAACACTTGAGCGCGTCAATTCGCCGGCGCTAGAGCAGTCCGGACAAATCCCATCGCCCAAATCCTCGAGAGATGAGCGTGCCCGCCGATCACGACGCGGTGTCGTTTTCGGAGCGCTCAATGCTCTCTGGATTTACGGAATCACGGTCGGCGCAACCCTGATTTTTGGTCTGGCCGACGTTCTCATCTTCGGTGGCGAACCTGGAGCTCTCGCTGGGTTTGGACTCTTCGCAGTCTCAGTCTTCGCGAGTCTCGCAGTTCGCTCACAGGACGATTCCCAAGCCATATTCGCGCCTGCCATTGCTTTTTTTGTCATGGCGATGACTGTTGGTCAAATCAACGTGACCGATACTTCCCTCATGAATCGATTCGTCACCGTGTTTTTCACATTGGGAAATAATTGGCTCTGGGTGATTGGGTCCACTATTGTCGCCCTTGGCGTAGTTGCCTTTCGCCGCCGATCATTTCGCTAAATCACTGAGTCGCAGCTGCTTTAATATCCCGCCGTAACTCTGGTGGAAGGGCAAACATCAACGTCTCTTCAGCGGTATTCACTTCCTCGCAGTCACTAAAACCCTGCTCGGCCAACCAATCAATAACTTCTTGTACGAGAAGTTCCGGCACTGATGCCCCACTCGTCACCCCAACCGTTAACACGCCTTCAACCCACTCGCTTTGCAATTCACGGAAACTGTCTACCCGGTAAGAAGCTTGTGCCCCAGCGTCCAGGGCCACTTCAACCAGGCGTACTGAATTAGACGAGTTCCCCGAACCGACCACGATTACGAGGTCACAATTTGGAGACATCGCCTTAACCGCAGTTTGCCGATTCTGGGTTGCGTAACAAATATCGTCACTTGGTGGACTCGCCATCTCAGGGAACCGCTCTTTGAGTACGTTGACAGTTTGGATAGTTTCATCGACCGAGAGGGTCGTTTGGGACAGCCAAATGAGTTTCTCTGGATCTTTAACTTCCAAATGACGAGCTTCTTCGGGGTTCTGGACCAAGGTTATGGACTTCGGGGCTTCCCCCATGGTCCCCTCAACCTCTTCATGTCCTTCGTGACCAATCAAAATAATATCGAGCCCCTCACTGGAAAACCGCCTGGCTTCAGCGTGAACTTTGGTCACCAGTGGACAGGTCGCGTCAATCGTCTTTAAGGAGCGATCGGCGGCCACTTGATGCACACTCGGAGAAACTCCATGTGCGGAAAAAACAACCGTTGAACCTTCCGGTACCACATCAAGTTCATCAACAAAAATTACGCCACGGTCCTCGAGCGATTGCACTACGTACCTGTTGTGGACGATTTCTTTGCGAACATAGAGCGGAGCGCCGTACAGATCCAATGATTTCTCGACAGTGAGGATAGCCCGGTCAACTCCCGCGCAATATCCACGAGGGGCAGCCAAAAGAACTTTTTTTTCTGAAGCCATGCCTCTATCGTAGGCCCATATCCTAGGTAGAGCACCCGCTGTCCGCTTAGGCTGCGCAGGTGACCTTGCAGACTTCGGAACAATCACCCGCTCCAGTGCGAGTGATCTCCAACCTGCTGCACGACTACATCAACCGCTTAAGCTCCATTTGGATCGAAGGACAGGTCGCCCAATACCGTGTCCGACCCGGCGCCAATGTCCAGTTCCTTACTCTGCGTGATACCGATGCTGAGTTTTCACTCAAAATAATGGTTAACTCAGCACTCATCGGAGCAATGGACCCGCCCCTAGCCGAGGGTCAACGAATAGTTATTTTTGGCCGGTGCGATTTTTGGCCCAAACAAGGTTCACTGCAAGTCGTCGCACGCGAAATTCGAGCCGTTGGCCTCGGTGAACTACTCGCCCAGTTAGCTGCTTTAAAGGAGAAGTTAACCGCCGAGGGGCTCTTCGCCCCCGGACGCAAGAAGCCACTGCCTTTTCTCCCTGATCGAATTGGTCTCATTACCGGCCGCCAGAGTGATGCGATGCATGACGTGCTCACCCACACGAAGGAACGCTGGCCCCGGGCGGACTTTGAGATCCGCGAAGTTGCCATCCAGGGGGTCAATGCTGTTGGCGAAGTCACCGCAGCATTACAAGAACTCGACACTCTTGAACTCGACGTGATCGTCATCGCTCGAGGAGGTGGCAGCATGGAAGATCTGCTGCCATTTAGCAACGAAGCTTTGATCCGGGCCGTAAGCATTGCCGGCACGCCAGTCGTTAGTGCGATTGGACACGAGCAGGACACTCCATTGCTCGACTTTGTTGCGGACCTGCGGGCTTCCACACCCACCGACGCTGCCAAACGGATCGTGCCTTCTGTCGTTGAAGAACGGAGGAATCTCGCCGAACTTCGTGCTCGCAATCTGAGGGCGATCGCAAATTTACTTAACATAAATAAATTGAAATTACATGAGTTGCGCAATCGCTTGACCCAGCGGGTTACCCATCGCATTGATGCAGAATTGGCCACCGTCACACACCTTCGCGCACAGATCCGCGCCCTGTCCCCTGCCGCCACTTTAGAACGTGGTTACGCAATTGTTCAGGGTGTAAAAGGTGAAATTATCCGTAATCAAGCCCAGGTTGGCGTCGATCAAGAAGTGCAGATCCGGGTCAGCGTCGGCGAATTTTCGGCTACACGAAATGACAACAAGAAGTGAGGAATTACCGTGGAAAAAAATGACGAGCTGGGATATGAACAAGCGCGTGACGAATTAGCAAGCATTACGGCGCAACTTGAAGGTGGGGGCCAAAGCCTTGAAGAGTCACTAGCCCTCTGGGAAAAAGGTGAAGCCTTGGCTCAAGTGTGCGAAAAATGGCTCAACACTGCCAGCGAACGGATTACTCCACCAGAGGAGTAGACGCCAACGAGGCTACGGCAGCTTCAAGTTCTGCCGCAGAAACGGTTCCGCTGAGAACCGTTGTCGAATCCGGTGTCACGTGTACAAAAGCCCGCGAATCAGATCCATCAAAGACCAACCAATCCTGACCGGCTATTGATTTTTCACCTTCTGCCGTAATCCCTGCGATTTCATTGATCAGATATTCCTCATTTGATGCGGCGGACTGCGTGATTTCCAGGTATTCCTCTTCTGCTGTCACGTAGCCCACATGCCACACGGGGTCATTTTGTGAATACTTTGTTGGCTCCCAACGTGCACTCGTTGCTCGTAGTCCAGCAATTTGCGGGACCAGAACAGGGAAATCAGCTTGCGAATTAGCAAATGCGAGTAGAGGGATCGGATCAATTTCACGCACTGGATCCGGGGTTGGACGCCAAGTGACCAGCATTATTGCGCCGATCACACCCAGCACAATAGCGAGGGAAAGCACCATGTCACTCACGGTTTGACCCATTCGGGCATTTGGCTTTCCGGTGGGAATTGGCGCGCTCACCCCCCCATCATGGATCATTTCGCCTGCCGTTGCTCACCCAACACCGCTACGCTACGGCCATGAGCGCAGATCAAGTTGGTGGTACCGCGGTACCCGAGCGGAATCTGGCCCTTGAATTAGTACGCGCTACGGAGGCCGCCGCCATGGCAGCGGCCCGCTGGGTGGGGCGTGGCGACAAAAACGGGGCTGACGGAGCCGCCGTAAATGCCATGCGAACCCTGGTCAGCGGTGTTTCCATGAACGGAATCGTTGTCATTGGTGAAGGCGAAAAGGACAAAGCCCCCATGCTGTTCAACGGCGAAAGCATCGGCGATGGTAGCGGCGCGGCCGCCGACGTTGCCGTGGACCCCATCGACGGCACCACCTTAGCCGCTAAGGGGATGCCCAACGCAATTTCTGTTATTGCGGTCGCCGAACGTGGGACCATGTTCGACCCGAGTGCTGTCTTCTACATGGAAAAACTAGTGGTGGGACCTGAAGCGGCGGGATCAATCGACATTGAAGCACCGACCGCTTGGAATCTTGAGAAAATTGCCAAAGCTAAAGGTGAGTCGGTTTCTGAATTGACCGTGTGTCTGTTGGATCGACCACGGCACGAAGGTCTCGCTCGTGAGATCCGCGAAGCCGGTGCCCGCATTAAATTCATAGTCGATGGTGACGTGGCCGGCGCCGTGATGGCTGCGCGGCCCGATACTGGAATTGACGTTCTCATGGGGATTGGCGGAACGCCCGAAGGGATCATTGCCGCTTGCGCCATGACCGCTCTGGGTGGGGAAATCCAAGGGAAACTGTGGCCGACCAATGATCAAGAGCGCGATCGCGCAATTAATGCGGGACATGACCTGAGCAGAATCCTTGGTACTCGAGATCTCGTCACTGGGAACAACAACTTCTTCTGCGCTACCGGGATTACTGACGGTGAACTTCTGCAAGGGGTTCGGTACAGCCCCCAAGGTCCCACCACGAATTCGATTGTAATGCGGAGCGCGAGCAAAACAATCCGTGAAATCAAAAGCGAGCACCATTACGCGCCTAACTCCCAATACTCAACTGTGAACACTCAATTCTGAGCACTCAACTGTGAACACTCAATTCTGAGCACTCAACTGTGGACTGTTGATTCCTATGCCTGCGAGAGTTCCCTAGCCCCCACGGGCCTAGGCTGTTGCCGTGAGCGAATTCGTCCATACCGACCAGTTGCCACTTGGTCCTGACTCAACCCAGTATCGCCTTCTCACGACCGAAGGGGTAAGCGTTGAGCGTCTGGGGAATTACGATTTCCTCCGCGTTGAATCCAGTGCGTTGACGGCACTCACATTTGCCGCCATGCGGGACATCTCGCATTTACTTCGCAGTGACCATCTTGCGCAGCTAAAAAAAATTCTCGATGACCCTGAATCCAGTCCGAATGATCGCTTTGTCGCCCTCGACCTACTCAAAAATGCAAACATTGCCGCCGGGGGTGTCCTACCGATGTGCCAAGACACTGGGACCGCGATCATTATGGGCAGGCGCGGCCAGCACGTCCTCACGGCCGGCCAAGACAATGCGGACATTTCTCGCGGGGTGTTTGATGCATTTGCCGAACTCAACCTGCGCTATTCCCAACTTTCTCCCATAAGTATGTGGGAGGAACGTAATACCGGCACCAATCTGCCGGCACAAATTGAGTTGTATTCCGACCCTCACAAGAACCAGTCATATGAATTCCTATTTATGGCTAAAGGCGGAGGCAGCGCAAACAAGAGTTTCCTGTATCAAGAGACCGCGGCTCTATTGAATCCGGCCAAGTTCACTTCTTTTCTCGATGAAAAACTGCGTGCCATTGGAACTGCTGCCTGCCCGCCCTATCATCTGGCAATTGTCGTCGGAGGAACTAGTGCCGAATTCGCTCTTAAAACCGCAAAGCTCGCATCGGCCCATTACTTGGATGGACTTCCCGTTCACGGCTCACCCGATGGCCACGGATACCGCGATCTAGAAATGGAACATGAGGTTTTCCTGCAAACCCAGGAATTCGGAATTGGAGCACAGTTCGGTGGAAAATATTTCTGCCACGACGTGAGAGTTATTCGATTACCTCGGCACGGCGCTTCGTGCCCGGTCGCGATCGCTGTTTCCTGCTCGGCTGACCGGCAAGCGAAAGCAAAAATTACACCCGAAGGGGTATTCCTTGAGCAACTTGAGACGGAACCAGCTCATTTCTTGCCCGAAATAGAGGACTCGCACTTGGATGACACCGCGGTGCACATTGATCTCAATGCGCCCATGAACCAAATAAGAGAAGAACTGAGCAAACTTCCCATTCGCACTCGCGTCTCACTCACCGGATCGCTCGTTGTCGCGCGCGATCTGGCACACGCCCGGATCAAAGCAATGCTTGATCGTGGGGAACCGATGCCCAGTTATCTCAAAAATCATGCGGTGTACTACGCAGGGCCAGCAAAAACTCCCGGCGGCATGGCATCTGGATCATTTGGCCCGACGACCGCGGGCCGTATGGATTCTTATGTTGACCAGTTCCAAAAGGCGGGGGGCTCAATGGTCATGTTGGCCAAAGGAAATCGCAGTGGCGAAGTCACTCGCGCATGCAAAGAAAACGGCGGCTTTTACTTAGGTTCTATTGGTGGCCCGGCAGCAAAGCTGGCCCAGGACAATATCAAAAAAGTGGAAGTCCTCGATTTTTCTGAGCTCGGCATGGAAGCGGTCTGGAAGATTGATGTTGTTGACTTCCCGGCTTTTGTGGTGGTTGACGACAAAGGTAATGATTTCTTTGCCGAGACCTTGCGCCCGATTGCGACCAATATTGCGGTTGGGCCGCCCCAATAGCGTTCAGCAGACCCACTTGTCAGCACATTTTTCTTGTGGGCCAGTGTTTCTTACCCGTCCCTTTTGCCCAAATGGTCCAGAATGCTCGGTCCTGCCAGTAGCGATTCCATTTATTCATGGGCTTTTTCCGTAATTTTTTGATCAGGCGCACCCCGTCCTTACCCATCTCTTTTCTGACCTCCGGTTGCATCATCCACGTTACGCCGCGCGCGAGCGCCGGGGAAAACTGATACGCGCCGCGGTAGAAGCCGCCTCGTCCGGCTCTGTAATGATGGCGGGATTCAGCCTTGGAGATACATTTGCGTAATTTCTCACGTTTGGGCATATGCCACTTGCCCTGATAAAGGCTTGGTTCATATCCCATCAGGTCATTGGATTTGCGGGAGCCAAAAGCGTGTACGGTCTCTGCCGCGATTCGATCCTGACGGCTTAACGCGGAGTTAGCGGCCGGATCGTTGCCTTCATCTCCCACTGGGATTGCGGCATCCCCATCAACCACGGCCGGCTCGGCGACTGGCTCAGCGACTGGCTCAGCGGCCGGTACCGGTGCCGCCTCTTCGGCCAGTGCCGCAGTGGTGGGAAGAATTAAGGCCAGAATGAGGGTTGGCAGGACGCCAACTGTGCCAAAACTTCCCATCTTTCGCACGCGCACATTCCTTTCCTCATCAAGTGACATCAACGGTGTCGCACGGATTCACACTAGAAGTTGTGCAATTCGCCTTTTTCCCCAGAACCATTAAGCCACAGGGTGCCCCCGCGGACAATTCAGATTCGGGGTCGGCTCCCAGTAAATAATGTGATCTACGTCACGATCTACTTGATTAATCGTTTAGTTCACCTCTCGGGAGCCGGTCGAGCAGGCAAACAGTTAACAACCATGGACACAAAAGTGCGCAGAAAGTTGCCAAGATCTCACGATCCAGTGGAACACATAAGGCAATGGCGGCTCCCAGTTACCCGTTCGATCTATCAGGGCAGCAACAGCAGAGCGGATTCTTCACCTGTTCTGCTGCACGTGTTCACGTGCCGAAACGACGATTGCGTTCGGCGTATGCACGAACTGCTCGCAGGAAATCAATTCGCCTGAAGTCTGGCCAAAAAGCTTCACAGAAATAAAACTCCGAGTGAGCGCTTTGCCACAGAAGAAACCCCGACAAGCGCTGCTCACCGGATGTGCGAATCACTAGATCAGGATCCGGTTGACCTTTTGTGTAAAGGTGTTCAGCAATGTGGTCAACGTCAATCAGTTGGGCCAGTTCGTCAAGACTTGTTCCTTGACTTGCATGGTCAGCAAGTAGGGACCGCACCGCGTCGACCACTTCACGACGCCCGCCGTATCCCACCGCAACGTTGACCAGCGATCCATCAATCTCAGCAGTTGCTTCGGCTGATTCCTTGAGAAGATTTGCTGTGTGTGCCGGCAGCAGATCAAGTGCTCCCACAGGATGAATCCGCCAACGACCTTCAGTAACCAGATTGCTCACAGTTGATTCAATAATCGTCATTAGCTTCTCAAGCTCAACTTCAGGCCGACTCAAATTATCGGTGGAAAGCAGCCACAGAGTGACAACTTCAACCCCTGACTCATCGCACCAGCCAAGGAAATCCACAATCTTAGCGGCGCCGGCCGCATGACCATGTGCCGAAGATGAGCCTTGAGCATTGGCCCACCGTCGATTCCCATCAAGGATCACACCCACGTGCCGCGGAATTCGATCTACCGGAACTTGAGCTGCCAGGTTACGTTCATAGACGCCATAGACGAGATCTTTGAGACCCACCTTCACCCAGCCCTTTCATCCTTGAACAGTTCCGCTGCCTACCGACCCCTGAGGCTACTCCTCTGCGGCAATCAGATCTCGCAGATGTGGTCTTAGACTAATAAATTCACCCAATTCCTTGGGGTCGCTCGTCGGAAGCTCACAGATCGTGAATCTACAGACTTGAGCGTGGTTCGCTTCGCCATGCACCCAACGGATTTCCGGGCATAAGGGTGAGAGCAGAGCCAGTCGAGCAAACTTGGCGCTTTCGGGGCCACTCACCACGACCTCCCAAGGACCCTGGGCCAGCGACCACATGGCTACGAGACCCCAACCCACTGCCCTTGGGGATCTCAGCGCCAACTGGGGAACTACTCCCAGGGCCTGCTCAGCCCTGATTCTCAATTGCAAGAAATCACTCGGAGCAAGCGCACTAAAGCGAACCAGGAGATTCGCCATGGAAAACCATCCTGATGGCTCTGCATTGTCTGCAAAGTCACGCGGCCTACGAATCAGTTTTTCAGAATCTCGCGCAGTGTCGAAGAAACCACCATTACCGTCGTCAAAAAACTCAAGGGCGGTGTCCATCAAGGTACGAGCCAGACTCAGCCACTCTGGCGCCCCGGTCACTTCATAGAGAGTCAATAGCCCCTCTGCCAAATTCGAGTAGTCATCAAGCACTCCCGAATTTTTGCCAGGGACACCATTGCGCGAAGTTCGTGACAGGCTGCTCGGGCGCGAGCCAGCTCCCAAGTGGACACTGACGACGCAATCGGCAGCGGCTTCTGCCGCTTGGATCCATTCAGGTTTATCAAAAATCGAGCCTGCCTCCGCCAGGGCGGAAATAGTTAATCCATTCCATGCGGCAACTACTTTGTCGTCTTGCCCGGGACGGATTCGCTTGCTTCGCGCTTGGAATAACTCCTGCCGAACCCGGGACCACAAGTTCGGGTCTTGCGGATCAGTGAGCAACTGCAATGTTGACTTTCCGTGTTCGAAAGTTCCATCTGTGGTGACTTCAAAAAGTTCACACGCCGTATCTGCGAATTCAGCACCAACAGCTTCCGCAATTTCGCTCGGTGTCCAGGCATAAAACTTTCCTTCTTCACCTTCGCTATCCGCATCAAGAGCAGAGGCAAAAGCGCCCTCAGGCGTGCGCATCTCACGCAAGAGGAATTCAATGCTTTCCCGGACCACCCGCTCTGCAAGTGGGTTTCCGGTGAGGCGCCACCAGTGGGCATAAGCCCGAATAAGCAGTGCGTTGTCGTACAACATTTTTTCAAAATGTGGAACAACCCAAGCCTCATCAACGCTGTAGCGAGCAAACCCTCCACCGATTTGGTCGTAAATCCCGCCACGAGCCATGCCCTCAAGGGATGCGAACGCCATGAGCCCGGCCTGCTGACCCGACTGGGTATCAGTGGTCATGCGTAAAAGAAACTCCAGAACCATCGATGGCGGGAATTTCGGAGCGGCACCAAATCCCGCGTTCTCGCTATCAAATGACTCCTGCAATCCGTTTACTGCTCCACGCAAAAACTCCAAGTACTGCTCGTCGTCCAGTGCCGTCAAATCAGTCGCATCAAATTCTTGGGTCCGATTATCCAATGCGCTGATGATCCGTTTTCCTACCTGCAAGATCTCTTGCTTTCGCTCAACCCAAGTATCGGAAATTGATTGGATCAATTGGCCAAAACTAGGAAGCCCATGATGCGAGGTCGGTGGGAAATAGGTTCCGGCATAAAACGGCCGGCCTTCATGGTCAATAAACACCGACATGGGCCAACCACCGTGACCGGTCATGGCAACCGTTGCTTCCATATAGATGGAATCAATATCAGGACGCTCTTCACGATCTACCTTGATATTGACAAAATGCTCGTTAAGAAATTTCGCCACATCTGGATTCTCGAATGACTCATGGGCCATGACATGGCACCAATGGCAGGCTGAATACCCAATGCTGAGAAAAATAGGGACATCACGTGCGCGAGCATGTTCGAAAGCTTCTTCGGACCATTCCCACCAGTCGACTGGGTTATCTGCGTGCTGCAGCAGGTACGGCGAAGTGGAGTGGGACAGGCGATTCACATGCGGTAGCGTAACTTGTACGGTCTAAAAGGGAAACATACACGGACGTAACAGCGAAGGAGTTGCATGTTCGAAAAAGCAAAAAAAGAATATGATGAAGCAATAGATCGAAACATCACATTAGGTGAGTTAGCCAATCAAAAAACAAGTACCGCAGAACCCAAGTCTCACCGGGTGCTCAGCAAGGTCATTATTTTCTCTGCCATGGCAATTGCTATTGCATTGCTGATTATTCTTTAACGAATCCCTTTTTTAACACTTCCATTGCTCCCGTGAGTTCACTGGGGATCACCCACACTTTATTCGCATCTCCTTGTGCGATTCCTGGCAGAGTTTCTAAATAGCGGTGTGCCAAAGCCGAAGCAGACGGGTTGGCCTCGTGGATCGCCCCGTAAACTTTCTCCAGCGCAGCAGCCTCACCTTGAGCTCTTACTACTGCGGCTTCTGCCTCCGCGTTCGCTCGGACAACCTCAGATTCGGCAAAGCCTTGAGCCATGAGAATTGCACTTTGCTTCTCACCCTCCGCCGTAAGGATCGCGCTTTGCTTTTCTCCTTCTGCAATCAAAATGGCGGCGCGGCGCTCCCGCTCAGCTTTGAGTTGCTTCTCCATGGATTCTTGTACCGACTTAGGTGGGTCAATTGCCTTAAGCTCAACCCGGTTGACCCGAATACCCCACTTACCAGTTGCTTCGTCAAGGACCCCTCGCAGCTGGCCATTGATTTCATCACGGGAAGTCAAGGTTTGCTCAAGGTCCATGGAACCGATCACATTTCGCAATGTGGTTACCGTGAGTTGCTCAATTCCCACCAGGAAACTCGAAATCTCGTAGGTCGCTGCTTTAGGGTCGGTGACCTGGAAGTACACCACAGAGTCAATAGAAACTACCAAGTTGTCTTCAGTGATTACCGGTTGTGGTGGGAAAGATGCAACCTGCTCCCGCATGTCTACTCGGTCACGAATTCGGTCAACAAACGGAATCAGAATTGTAAGGCCCGGTGTTAGGGTGCGCTGAAATCGCCCAAGTCGCTCAACAACTCCTGTGCTAGCTTGATTTATAATTACCACTGTTCGTGTAAGCATGAGTAGCAACACGGCTAGTACTCCAAGAGCACCTATGATTACGCCGGCCAAATCCATGACAACTCCTTAATTATCTTTAGTCGAGTGGGAAAATCAGCGCGGTTGCGCCATCAATTCGAGAAACACACACCCGTGAATTGGGTTCAATGGGTTCGAGTGCGAGATCAGGATCGAGTCGCGCACTCCACGTTTCGCCCTTAAGCTTGACCCGTCCTTCGTGCATTGTGACACTACCGAGGGTAAGCGCTTCAGCGCCGGGGAGCGTATCGACACCAGTGCGAGCGCCAATAGGAACTCTGGCGAATCTCTTAAGGGCAAACGGGCGGATCGCAAAAATTCCCAGGAGTGTAATTGCAGCGGTCACAACAACCTGAATAATTACTGGAGCGCCCACAGCTGCCGCAGCAAGGCCACCGAGCGAACCAACAG
>Ga0209632_10000224_pt1 | contig 58963 bp, 62 predicted proteins | sample COG_10_FD_184754 | JGI IMG/M metagenome (GOLD analysis project Ga0209632, IMG submission 184754) | Pelagic Microbial community sample from North Sea - COGITO 998_met_10 (SPAdes) (version 2) | ecosystem: Environmental > Aquatic > Marine > Neritic zone/Coastal water | place: Helgoland, sampling...
CAATGGCGCAATGTATTTAACAGGCCGTATTCAGACTGCCGACAAGCAGAATGGAAACGGACGAGTGTATCCTTTTGAAGTCCTAAAGCGTGAGGTCGATAATTATAAAAAGATTGTTGCCGACCATCGTGCTTGTGGAGAACTTGATCATCCAGATGACTCTGTGGTGAATCTCAAGAATGTATCACACATGATTGTTGATTGCTGGTGGGAAGGAAAAGATGTAATGGGCAAAATGAAAGTCCTTGACACTCCTTCTGGCAAGACACTAAAAGAACTTATAAATGCTGGAGTTAAGCTCGGCATATCTTCTCGCGGACTTGGGTCTGTTAGAGAAAGCATGGGCAAGACAGTTGTTGAAAATGATTTCCAATTAATCTGCTTTGATATTGTCTCAGAACCATCAACTCCAAATGCTTTTGTCTCACCAGACAAGCAAGCAGCATCTCCCATGAGAATGCGAGAGAACAAACAAAATACAATTGACGATCTATTTAACAAGATCTTGAGGGATTAATGGATAAAAAAGAATTAAAGAAAATGCTTAAGCCTTTAATTAAAGAGTGCATCAAAGAAGTAATGTTCGAAGATGGCACTCTTTCCACTATTATTAGTGAAGTTATGAAAGGTACAGGAGCTTCTCAACCAATTGTTGAGAATAGACGGCCAAAAACTCCTCAAGTACAAACTCGTTTGGAAAGTGACGACGAGGCTAAAGCAAGAATTAAAGCAAAACAACAAAAGCTCATGGAAGCAATGGGAACCGGTGCCTACAATGGCGTTAATCTTTTTGAAGGAACCACTCCAGCGCCGTCACCATCGTCAGCTAAGGGACAAGGTGCTCTATCCGGAGTTGCCTCAAATGACTCTGGAGTTGACATTACTAAACTAATGGGCAAAACATCAGCCATTTGGCACAAGATGAAAGAGAAAAAAAATGGGATATAATTATCAATACAAATTAAAAAGAGGTGAAGATGTCGCCCGAGCAATCAAAAAGTTTTCACGCAAATGTAAGAAACTTGGTATTGTTCAAGAAATACGAGATCGTAGACATTATATAAAACCTTCAATGAAAAAGAGACTCGCTAAAAAACGAGCCATTGCGCGTCATCGTAAAGAACTGGCAAAACAAAGAAAATCAACTAATTAATACGGTAGGAGTGTAAAATGTCTAATATTTATAGTGCTGGTTTAAGCAATGTGGGATCATATCAAGTAAGTGGAATACCATTCTTGTCAGGGACATTAGATGCTACTAATGGGTTACTTATAGATTTTCCTTATGTTTCGAGATGGGTAGTAGTACACAATTCTGGCACAGTCGGCGGTCCCGGATTAAATATTACGCTTAATCCAAATACCAATGTAAATGTTTATACTATTCAGGCTGGACAACAATCTCCAAGACTGGAATTAAAATTAACTGGACTAGCCTTAGAAGGCGGTGTTGCTGGTGGTGTATCTGTTATAGCTGGATTAACTAATCTTCCTGTATCAAGAATAAATAACATCAGCCCATCAGGTTCTAACTGGTCAGGCTCTGTTGGAGTAGGTTAATGGCTGAATTTGGCTGGGCTTATATTGAGTGCTCAAGTTCTGGTGGTGGCAGTGGTTCTGGGTCAGCAGCCGCTGGCCCAACTGGATCTGTCCAGTTCAAACATGCTGGTATCTCAATCACTGGTTCAGATTACTTTATTTTTCATACTGCCTCTGCTCCTTTCGAATTAAGGCTTACTGGTACTCTATCTGTCAGCGGAACTATTAATGCGAACGAACTTAATATTAATGTAACCAATAAAAGTGTCATTAATCTTGATGTCTCTGGTAATACTAAGTTCGGAGACACTGAAGATGATACTCACCAATATACAGGAAGCTTCTTTATTAGTGGAGCAATGTATAAGACATTTAAAGAAGTAACAGGCCCTCTGGGCACAATTTATTCAGCTAGCATTGCGGATTATTATATTGGTGTTAGTGGTAGTAATAGCTATATCATACGACTTCCTAGCGCTAGTGCTGGAACTGCTGGTAGAACTTTAGTAATTAAAGATGAATGGAATTCTGGAAGTGCCCGTGTTGGAGACCCAATTACGGTTTACCCAGCCCATCTTTCTAGTGATTTAATTGATGGCTCTACGCAGTATTTGATTGAAGGAACAGAAATGGCAGCTATTTCTTTATACTCGACAGGTAACGGTCACTGGTTTGTATTCTAATTCAGAGAGGTAATTAAAAATGAGTTATAATATAATTACCGGCTCTGTGACGACCACTGGATTAGAAATTTCTGGTGCTTTCAGCGGATCATACATGGGTGATGGCGCAGCTTTAACAAGTGTAAGTCACTTCGGTCAAATTGATTTTGATCAACAGAGAGTTGCTTTATTTTCTAATACAGCCGATTCTTTTGGAGAATTAGATTTAAAAGGCGTAAGCGGATTTAATTATTTAACCTCAAGCAATACCTTAGAAGTTCCCGGTACTGGTTCATTTCCTCGTCTTAATTTGCTAGATATACAATCTGGAAGTGTGCCAATTGAAAGATACTTGGGTATAACACACGCTGGTGAAGTGGTCTTAACTTCTTCTACTGGTGGTGGTATCCTAACCTCGGGTTCTGGCCCGATTAACTCAGTCCAAATCCATACAGGTGCTGGAATGCTATCTGGGTCAGCATCGCTTTTATTTAACGCTTCTACAAACACAATGGTATTAACCGGAACCTTAGATGTCTCTGGAGCAATTAACGCCAATGAACTCAACATTAATGTAACTAATAAAAATGTCATTAATTTAGATGTCTCGGGCTCGACGAAGTTTGGAGACACTCCAGACGACACCCATCAATTAACAGGCAGTGTTTTAATAAGTGGTTCATTAGCGGCAACGCATAGAGTCATTAGTGTTTCTTCATATACTATTTTGTATACAGACTATTTGGTTGGCGTAAATACACAAACGATTAGTGCTATTTGTACTTTAACTTTGCCTCTTGCCAATACTTTACCAGATGGGCAAATGTTAGTTATAAAAGATGAACAAGGATCAGCAAATACTTGGAATATTAAAGTTACTTCTAGTGGTGCCGATACTATTGACGGCCAAAGCAGTATTATGTTGGAATCGTCCTATGGTGCCCTAAACCTATATACCAATGGAAATGATAAATATTTTATTTATTAATGTAAATTAGGAATTTATAAGTCTATTTAAAGTAGCGCCAGTGATGTCTCTAAAACCCTGTGTTGACGGGCATCACAGCCATGGCGCGTTTTATGGAGGATATAAATTATGGCTTATAAATTTCAATTAGGTTCCGCGCAAATGTCGGGTAACCTATTGCAAGAAGGTACACTTACTTCTGAAGGCGCTTTTGTTGGTGAAACAACAATTTCAGGTGCTGGTCAGATCGCTGGTGGATCTCTTGACATTCTAGGTGCTGCTGATATCGATGGTGCCCTTACTGCTGCTAGTATCGTTTCTGATGCTCAAGTTAATGCTGGTACAAATCTTTCTGCTGCTGGTGAAATCGCTGGTGCTTCTTTAGACATAGCAGGTGCTGCTGACTTTGACGGTGCTCTTACCGCTCTTTCTGTTGCTTCTGATTCATTTGTTAACGCTGCTACTAATGTTTCTGCTGCTGGCGAAATCGCTGGTGGTTCTTTAGACATAGCTCTTGCTGCTGATATCGATGGTGCCTTAACTGCTGGTTCTGTTGCTTCTGATGCTGCTGTTACTGCCGTAACAAATGTTTCTGCTGCTGCTCAACTTGCTGGTGACAACCTTAATCTTGGTGGTGGTAACGCTACTGTTTCTGCTGCTGGTGCTCTTTTTGCTGCTACTTCAATTTCTGGTAATTCATTAGCGCTTCACGGTGGACTTGCTAGCATTTCTGCTGGTGGTGTTATTGACTTTGCTTCTGGTGATGTTCGTGGTGCCTTAACTGCTGGTTCAGTTAGTTCTGATGCTACTGTTGTTGCTGCTACAAATGTTTCTGCTGCTGGTGAAGTTGCGGGTGGTTCACTTGATATCGCACTTGCTGCTGATATCGATGGTGCTCTTACTGCTGGTTCAGTTAGTTCTGATGCTACTGTTGTTGCTGCTACAAATGTTTCTGCTGCTGGTCAAGTTATTGGTGCAGATTTAGTTTTCGGAAATGCTGTTAAGCTCGGTGCTGATACAGTTATTGATGTAAACGCTAACATTACTGCTGGAACAGCTAACCTTTTCGCAATCTCAGGTTCTGAAACACTTCAGATCGCTGGTACTGTTCGACTTGATGGTGTTTCGAATGCTGATGCTCCGGCAATTGCTGCTGATAGTATCTATTTCTTGGATGCTACCGACAGTCTCATGAAGGCTATGACAATGAGTGAATACGCTACTGCTATCGCTGGTCCGGGTCTTACTGCTACTAACGGTCAGTTAAGTTCTGATGCTGCTGCTGCGCCAAACGGTATTGGCAATGCGAATGCTAGCTTGGTTGAAGGTTTCAACTATGGTACAACCACTTTTGATGCTGATCGTACTTGGACACTTCCAGCGTCACCATCTGCTGGTGATCTTGTTCGTGTTAAAGCTCCTAATAGTTTAGGTGGATTTAAGATTAACATTGCTCGTGGAGACGCGGGTCATTCAATTGACGGTGTTGCGGGACCAATAGAATTAGAATCAGATGCTGGTGCTCTTTCATTCGTCTATGTTGCTGCTAACGATTGGAGAATTATCTAATCATACGATTGGATTATTTTTCTATACCATTGGTATATATTTCTGTGGAGGTTGGCTTCGGCCAGCCTCCCTTTTTATTATCTAGAGCCTAATTATGGATAGTAAGAGGAAATAAAATGGCGTATTCGAAACCCAGCACAAAAATGAAGAAATTGGGATCAAAATTAATTGATACACATGAAGAACAAATAATTGTCGGAGCGAAGACTTTTAACCAATTGACAGCCTCAGTGGGTATTTCTTCTAAAGGACCAGTTGAAGCACCTTCATTCCACGGAGACGGCTCGCATTTGACAGGAATGTCTTATGTAACACCAGCAGGAAACAATGGAGAATTACAATTTAATAATGAAGGCCAATTTTCTTCAACGGAAAAAATAGTTTTTGATAATGACACCCTTAATGTCACCGGTAAAATTACTACTAATACAGTAATAGCTGATGAAATACTTGGAGATGGCGCAGGGCTCATAAATGTAAGTGTTGAATCGAAAAACATTGCTGGGATGATAACAGCAGAACAGATTAATACCCAAGGTGCTATTCAAAATATTAATGGTAATTTAGAAGTTATCCTTTCAGATAAAAGTGGACTTGTAGTAAAAGAAGGCGGCCTAGGTATTAGCTTATCAAATTTTAATCATACTAAATATTCGGATAGTCTAAGTATAATAGTTGCCAATTCAATGAATTCTAATTTTAAACTTAGTCTACAAACAATTGAAGAGCACATCAAAGCTAACGCTTCTAAATTAAAAGGTACTATCCCAAATTCTATACTTCCTAAAATTATTTATGCGAATGCCTTTGTGGGAGATGGTTCTCAATTAACTAATGTAACTGCCGAACCTGTTCCTACTGGTGAAGATTCAGAGGTTCAATTTAACTTAAACGGAACTTTTGGTTCAACTGCTAATTTTGCGTACTTAAATGATTCTAATATGCTTAAGGTTCACGGAACTGTTAATGCTTCAACTGCTGTTAAAACTAATGAAGTTCATCTCAACAGTATGATCATTGGCGGAGATATTATTATAGATACAAATAAAAACTTTAATGTAACTAGAATAAGGTGTGAAGATGCCTATGTAAATCAAAACTTAATGGTAATTGAAGATGTTATTGCGAATAAATTTATTGGCGATGGGTCAGAGTTAAGCGGATTACCCGTACAAAGCTTTGAAAATTATAAAGAAAATAGTGTTCTTTTCTGTGGCGCTTCTGAAGGTGAAATTAAGTCTTTACCCGTCATTACCTTCAATGATCCAAATTTATTGATGAATACAGATGTTAAAATCAATGGCAACTTAGTGGTAGAAAAAGAAATACAGTTTGGAATTACTACGACAAAGCCGAAGTCACAGGATATGGTTAATAATTCTGCTCAATTCTATTTAGATGAAAGTAATTCCGATCTAAGAATTAAAATTAAATTAGGTGATGGCACCATTAAAGAAGGCTCTATTTGGGTGGATTAATCTCTAATCTTCTTTTTCCTCACAAAAACACTAATTAATGGTGATAAACTATTTCTAGGAGAAATCTGAATGTCTTCAATGTTAGAACAAGCGATTATTGATGCTACCACACTTCGCGAAGCAGCACTTAAAAGTGCGGAACAGGCCATCATTGAAAAATATGCCCCTCAAATAAAAGATGCCGTTGAGCACCTATTAGAAAATAATGACCCACAACCCTCAATGGCTGTCGGATCATTTGTAAAGCACCTTGAATCTAATCAAACTGGACATATACGATCAATTGATGAAGATGGATATCAAGTCGAAGGCGTAGATGGCCAAGTTTTCTTGGCAGAAGCAGACGAGCTAGAAGAAACCGAAGTGCTTCAAGAAGAAGAAATGGGTGGAAATATTGCCTCTGTTGCAACATCTCAAGCCGTTGAAGCACCAATAGCTTCCGCTCCTGCTAGTGTCGTAGACCCTAACGCAGAAGCAGAACTCTCAATGGAGTTTGAATTTGATCCGTCCGATTTTGAAATTGATCTCGGAAGTATTCAACAACAAGCTCAAGCAGATCCAGACTCATCAGGAGAAACCCCAATTTCTACTTCTGAATTATTAGATGATCTCACTAATGAGCCAGAAATTGAAACTGATGAGAATACAATTGATGCTGAACTAGAATTACAAGAAGTTGTTGATCTTGTCTCTGAAATTCTCGCCGAAGAGGAAGAAGTGATTGAAGAAGAACTAGTTGTAGATACAAGCCAACAAAAGCATGGTTGGACAGTTACAGATGTAGGAACACGCACCTACGACCAAGAATTAAGTCTTGCAAGATTGCAAGGGACAGAAGCCAAGAAGGAAAATGAACTCCTTAACAAAGCCCTTGAAGATATCAAAGAGACAATGAATAATAATAAAAAAGATACTTTACAAATCATTGATGTTGTAAAGCAACTAAAAGAAAAACTCGATGAGACCCTTATTTCTAATGCTCGTCTTGTTTATATGAATAAAACTTTAAGCGATGCCTCCCTGAATGAGCGACAAAAACATAAAATTGTTGAAGCCATCGCAACGGCAAACTCAGCCGAAGAAGCTAAGACTCTACATGAGACTCTAACTGCTACAGTGGGATCAAGTTCTAAAACTGCTCCAAAATCACTAAGCGAGTCTGTAAATAGAAAATCTAATCTTTCTTCGATGATGCCTAGGCGAAATGATAATGTGGTTACCGAGTCCCTGTCATTTGCTGATAGAATGAAAAAACTCGCTGGTATTAATTAAAACATTTTTGGAGGTATTAAAAAAATGTCTATTATAGAATCTCTAACAGAGGGTATGGTCCAACGCGATATGGCGAAAGAAGGTGCCGCTCTCTTAAACAAATGGAGTCAAACAGGACTTCTTGAAGGATTGGAAACAGATCACTCAAGAACGACTATGGCTCGATTGCTTGAAAACCAAGCCAAGGAACTTCTTCGTGAAGCTTCTACAATGGCTTCTGGGGATGTAGAAGGTTTTGCTTCTGTCGCATTTCCTATCGTTCGTCGCGTATTCGCCGGACTTATTGCTAATGATCTTGTAAGTGTTCAACCGATGTCTTTGCCATCTGGTTTGATCTTCTTCCTTGACTTTACAACATCAGCAGATGGTGCTGGTCTTCCAAGACTTGGATATCCAACTCCTGCTAGTTCACTCTATGGTGGTGGACGAATTGCTGCTCAAATTACCGGTGGTGTAATTTTGACTGGTCAAGATGCTGAACGCGGTCCTTACGCGCTCAACAACGGTTATTCATCTCCTACAGCAAGTATTGCTATTACAACAACACTTGTTGGTTCAGGTACTGTTGGTGAAGGTGGAACTTCTATTTTCGCATCACCACAGAAAGGCGCACTTGGTGGCACTGATTATGACAACATTACTCTTCTTGATTTTGATGTTGACCTTGTAAGTGGTTCTGCTTGGGCCGCTGCTACAGTTCCAAAATCACTACTTACAACTGGTCAATTCAATTTTGATGATTATATAACCATCTCTATGACTGGTTCTGGTGGAGCTACTGACGGTGCTCTTGTTCGACGATTAACTCGCGAAGATCCTTATAATTCTGCTAATGTACTTTTCATCTTGGGTGCTACTGGATCAGAAAGCGCAACAGCCATGGCAGATGAGCTTGATGCTACAACTGCTGCTAACGCTGCTATCACTGATAACTTTATCAATGGTGGATCTGTTGGTTCTATTATTGGAACAGACACATGGGGATTAGAAAACAATCCTAACATTCCAGAAATCGACATCAAAGTTGATTCTGTAGCAATCACTGCTGTAACTAAGAAATTGAAAGCAAAGTGGACCCCTGAATTGGGTCAAGACTTGAATGCTTACCATAACTTGGATGCTGAAGTGGAATTGACTTCAATTCTTTCTGAGCAAATTGCTCTTGAGATTGATCAAGAAATCCTTGAAGATCTTATTCGTGGTGCTGAAGCTGGTGTTTATTACTGGTCTCGTTCACCGGGTCTTTTCGTTAATCGTACTACTGGTATTGAAGTTGGAGCTTCTTCTGCTGCTCCTGATTTCACTGGTACCGTATCAGAATGGTATGAAACCCTTCTTGAAACGATTAATGATATCTCAGCCCAAATCCATCGTAAGACACTTCGTGGCGCTGCTAACTTTGTAGTTTGTGGACCAGAAGTTGCTAACATTATGGAATTCACCACTGGTTTCCGAGCCAATGTAACTGCTGACGCAGACAAAGGTGACATCGGCGCTGTTAAGGTTGGATCTCTTTCAAGAAAGTTTGATGTATATGTTGATCCATACTTCCCACGGAACCTTGTTCTCGTAGGTCGTCGTGGTAATTCATTCCTCGAAAGTGGATATGTATATGCTCCGTATGTACCTCTCCAAGTGACACCTACCATCTTCGGCCCAGAAGACTTCGTTCCTCGCAAAGGCGTAATGACTCGCTATGCGAAGAAAATGGTTCGTCCTGACATGTACGGTCTTGTTATCGTTCGTGGACTTCTTGGTGAGTCTGGTTCTTCTGTCTAGTATTAGATAGTAACCTTTTTACTACTAACCCCTCGGTCTTCGGATCGGGGGGTTTTTTACTTACAAGGCATACTAGTTATAATGAATCTTGGGATTCACAATGTATTTGACATGATTATAAACGGAGGGTTAAAACATGGGAAGTAGAAGAATAGGTCTTGCGAGAACGCAAGCATTGATACAACAATTAAAAAGAGAACTACAAATGAATGGTTCTAAATTTGTAGGAGAAAAAGAAAAGATAGTAGCGACCGCAGCGGCAAAGACATTAACTGCGGCTGATAGTGGGGCAACAATTGTTTGGTCTCATGATGCCGGTACAGGATTTAATATAACATTACCAAAATGCGCTACTGGTTTACGCTTTACCGTAAGATTTGAAATAGGAACAGCCATAGCTGGACATCATATCACGGTTGGTGATGCGGGAGATCGTTTTTTTGGAACAGCAACAGTTGTAAGTACAACTAATGATAAACTTGCTGTACAACAAAAAGCTAAAGCACTTACAGATGCTAAATTTATTCACACACGGAGTGATTTACAAACTACTGGTGGAAATGCTGGAGATGTTATTGAAATTGTAGCTATAGACGATACACACTGGCTTGTTAATGCGAGACTTCATACTACAGGTAATAATCCCACTAGCCTTGCGGTCTTTAAAAACGAATCATAATAATATTCTATTAGATTATTTATACTTCCCTCTAGCTTTATTGGCTAGGGGGATTTTTTATTTTAAAACTATTTAATGACGAGGTAAGTTATGAAAGTAAAACAAAAAAGATTATATGCTAAGAGACAAGCTAAATTAGCAGCAGAAGCAGCAAAGGCATCAAATCCTATAGATAATTCTGTAGCTCAAGAGAATTTAAAAAAAGAACTTGCTGAAGAAGCAGCTAAGAAAGAAGAAGCCGTAAAAGAAGAAGCAAAGGCTCCCGAACCCGAAGTTGTTAGCGAAGAGCCAGTAGTTCAAAAAAGAAAAGCCGCTCCAAAGAAAGTAGTTAAATCAAAAACCAGCCCAAGACGCAAAACCCGTTCATCCTAAGTCAGTGCCGGTTTGTACCTTTAAGCACTAATTACTATGATCGGAGGGTTCATGCATGGCATTTCCAACTTTAACACCAAAATCTCAACAATCCGCAATTGTTCTGCCCCCCACTGGTACTTACTCTGAGGTTTTACCCTCTCTTCCATTTGGGATCTATACAACAGGCTCATTTATATCAGGAGCAGTCGATCAAGTTGCTTACACTTATCGTAAGTTAGGTGGAGATGTTCTTGATCTGGAAATTAAAGCTGAGAATGTATATGCTAACTATGAAGAAGCAGTATTAGAATATTCGTATCTTGTTAATCTTCATCAAGCTAAAAATATATTAGGATCGTCATTGGGTAATCCAACAGGATCATTTAATGAAGATGGAACTGTTATTGGAGGACAAGAAGGAGTAGAATTAAAATTTCCTAAGTGGAATTTTGGTTATGCCGCTAAAGTAGGACAAGCATTTTCACATGAGGGAGGCTTCGGCGGAACAACGCCTATTTACTCAGCATCTTTTGATTCTGTGCCCAATGTCCAAGATTATAATCTTCAAACGATTGTGTCATCTTCCGCCGCAGCAGGGGGTGTACCTTATGCTAATATTGATCGAACAAAAAGAATCGTAATCAGAGAGGTTTTCTATCATACTCCCCAGTCAATGTGGAGATTCTACGGATATTATGGTGGACTGAATGTAGTGGGCAATTTAAATACTTACGGACAATATTCTGATGATTCCACATGGCAAATTATCCCTACATGGCAGAATAAAATGCAAGCCATTATGTTTGAGGATAGTTTATATACACGGACTTCACACTATTCATATGAGATTATTGATAATAATTTAAGGATTTATCCAACTCCCACAGCTTATTCATCACCGCCTAAATTTTGGTTTAGATTTTCAATAAGAGAAAATATATGGACCGATGAATTTAATGACGGTCAAGATGGCGTGAATAATATGAATACACTTCCTTTTGATAATATCCCTTATGTTAATATCAACTCAATTGGTAAACAGTGGATTCGTAGATTTTGTCTCGCTTTAAGTAAGGGAACTTTGGGCCAAGTGCGCTCAAAATTTGGCAATAATGTACCAATTCCCGGTGACAATGTAACTCTTAATGGTTCGGACCTTTTAGCTCAATCTCAAGCAGAACAAGAGCTATTAAGGGAAGAATTGAAGGCACAATTGGAATCTATGACTTACGATAAATTAATTGAACAAGATTCTAACATTACCGACAATGTAAATAATATTCAGAAGCATGTACCAACAGGAATTTTTGTAGGATAGATAATGAAAATCAAAATTATTAAATCAAAGCCAGAGTTAATACAAGAATTAACAGAAGAAGAATATGGGTATCTTGAGGATGCTCTTCAAATTCCTATATCGGAAATGCCTTTCTCAAACATCTTCGGAGATAAATACCGAATTATTCAATCATATGGTTCTCTAAAAACCGATTCACCCTTTGGTAAAACAATGAAAGTACTGGGGCAATTCGGCTGGGAACTTGCTCCACGAGAAAAGGGCGACAAAGGAAAGATTATAATTCGGAAGAATGTCGAGACTCGCAGAAAAACAAAAAATAAAGACGGCGAAACTAAATTTATTACTAACAAGAATATGACAACTATGGGTCTCAAAAAGTATGTCCAAAGTGCTTATACATTTTTTGCTAATTCTCTACCCAAGATGTATAATAAATATTTAGACCTTGAAAAACTGGCTAAACCTGCTTATAAGAACTTACCTGATGATCCCGAGGAGCGCAAAAAAGCAGTTGAAGATATAGAAACAAAATTCCTCATACCACGAAAGCGATTGATGGAGAAAATTGATAACACAATCGCAAAATGGTTCAATGGAAGACGGCATTTCACAGCTACTAGTTTGCTTCCACCTTCATCTTATGAAGGCAGCGGTAACAGTGGAGGCATTTATTGGAAGAAAGTAAAAGACGACTTTGAGTCTCTATTAAAGCTTGCTAATGATGATGCTGCTATGATGAAGCTACAAACAGGCTTTGATAAAGAGTTTTTGCCTTCATTTATAATCTATTCTAGACACCCTATTGATGTATACCGTATGTCTGACTTTGTTGAGATTACTTCCTGTCACACTCTTCCATCCAAAAGGCACCTAACAAGCTTACCTAGCAAATGGGATGATTACAATATCTGTGCTCTTGCCGAGGCTTATGCCAATGGAATGATTGCCTATTCAGTTCCAGCTAGCTCCTTTGAAGAAGCAGGGATTGAGCCCACACAAGAGGGTATAGATGAATACGAAGATGGCGAATTATTCGAGGATGATGAGAGAGATGTGGATGGTCTAAAGCCAGAAGCTCGTGTTAGAATCCGAAATACCACAGTAACAGACCCCAAGTCTGGTGATATAACGAGACTTGCTGTACCAGACCAAAAAGTTTATGGTTCAGCCAAATCAGGATTTAAAACAAATGTTCGTGATTTTATATCTCAAGAACAAAAAGAAGAACTTGAAAAAGTATTCAATGATCCCAGCGTTACCATTAAAGGAGAAATGGCACAAAAGTTAGGATTGTCCGACGGTGACGATGACAAATCTCATATATCTTTAAAATCATTTCAAAGATACGGTGGAAGCTATGAAGATTCAGGAGCAGCCGTAAAAAATAATCTTCCTCTTATGTTCGCTAGTGCTCTAGGCATCAGTCCAGATATGATACACACAGTTGGCGAGATAGAATATAGCAAATTTATGCAGGATGAATTAGAAAGCAAAGTAGATAACACAGACCGCTTACAATACCTAAATGATCAACTAAACGATGTTTTAGAGCGTGTAAACGGGATGCGATTTAAAATTATGACGAGTATTCAAGAAGATTATGATGATACTTTTTACTATAATTCAATAGATCTTCAAATAAATATTCCGCTTCCATCTTATATGACGGAAATAGCCAAAGAGCGCCGCCGTGAAGTTTATGATTTCTTCAAGGATTACGAGGATGAGTACAACCTCTACTATGATGGGTCGGAAAAAGAGCCGCGAGACATAATGGTCTATCAAAAAGATTCCATGGAAGCCCAAAACTTAGGGTTTGATACCGCATTTATACGGATAACCTATAGGAACCTTGATGAATTAATGCAGGATTCTGGAGTAGATATGGATGTTGATCAGCCAGACGAGGTTATACAAATAATCCTTGACCATCCAGAATACGGAGGTTTCGCTGTGGATGCTCTCTCAGATCCCTATGTTGAAGATGGTTTCCAGCAAAAAACAGCAGCACTATTGGCTGTATCTCCCTTTGGAGATGATCCCGAGTATTATCTAACAAAAGTTCTCAATAATGTTCTCAACTCAGAGCACAATGTTGGAGATTGGACTGGGAATTTACCTGATTTAGACTATCACCCCTCTGGTATTGAATACTGGCAAGCGGCGGACTTTGAAAGCACAATGTCCTTAACAGATGATTGGATGATTGAATTAGGTCTTTCATCAGAACAGGTGGGGCTCTTTGTCGTTGCTCTAAACCAGAATAAGGAAGTTCAAAATAAGGTCGTTGAACTTATGGAGAAACATTTATATCCCAAGGCGGATTCTATCCTGCCCATGATAATTGAAACCGATGGTGCTACCATAGGAGCAGTTGAAGTGGGGTCTGATTATAAAAAAGTTGCTTCTATAATTGAGAACCCAGCAGGTTATTTTCAAACTTTTCAATTTCCTATTAAAATTGAACTGGATAGCAACGAAGTTGATACTAAGAATAAGATGATCCTTCTAATAAAAATCTTGGCACAGTTTGATTCTGATGATACACTCGACGACGCACTTAATACATCTGAAGGCCAAGCCCTAATTCGCCAAGTAATAGAAGCTGCTACTCCCAAAGCTGTAAATGAAAATAAAAGACGAATGAAAGTTCGCATCCTGCGAGGTTAAATGAATGGCTGACAACAAATGGTCAAAACCGGTATCTCCTCCTCCCCCAATGTTTTTGGGAGAGAAAGAGAGAAATCTTGTAAAACAAGTAAACGATGAGATCATTGAAAGAGTTATTGGTCAACAAATATTATATTTCCCAATTGATATGGCAAGAACCGACTTTCACCCTGTATACGGCGAGGCCATAGAAAAAACTTTCTTAAATCCAATAAGAGTTTATGCTTTAGTAGATTATGGGGGCATAGAAACATCTTATTTAGAAAATATTGGCTTAGACAAGAAAACTGATATTACAGTTAACTTTCATAAGAGAAGACTTACTGAAGACCAAGATCTCTTCGTCAGAGAAGGAGATTTTGTACGGTATGGAACTAACTACTATGAGATAGTAAAGCTAGATGAACCACGACAATTGTTCGGCCAGATCGAACATCGTTTTGAAGTTGTTGCTTCTTGTATAAGAGCTAGAGAAGGAGTGTTCGATGCCTGTTGATGATAAAACTGAAGAAATCCCATTTTTGCCATCGACAATTGAAACAATTGATATAGGATTATTTAATTGGGTTGACGAAACATTGAGTTTATCTGTTAATACGAACAATGGATTTAAGAAAGTACCTGTATTGTGGCTTTCAGCAGAACGATCTTTTCAAATTAAAAATAATAAAGACCTTCGAGATGCCAGTGGAAAATTAAAATTACCATTGATAACCTTAACTCGCAAATCAATGACAAAAGACCCTACTTTCCGAGGCTCACATTATGCTAATATTTTTCCTAATGACGGTTATCGTGGTGGCTCAACACCAATAGCTCGCAGAATTATGCAAGTAAAAACACGAAACCAAGCAAATTCACAAGCTGTTAAAAAGTTAAGATCTGGTGATGAAACTGGAAGAATAGATAATAAAAAGGTTGTCTATGAAACAATGTCTCTACCTGTCCCTGTTTATGTTGAAATGATGTATACTGTTACTATGAGAACAGAATACATACAACAAATTAATACACTTGCTACACCGTTTATTACAGTTACGGGCGGTATTAATAGCTTTATCTTTGAAAATGATGGGCACAAGTATGAAGCATTCATTCAGCCCGGCTTTACACCAATGTCAAATGCCTCTAATCTTGGAGAAGAGGAAAGATTTTTTGAAACACAGGTTGAAATTAAAGTGCTAGGCTATTTAATAGGCGCTGGTCCAAATAATGAAAGACCAAAAGCGATTATTCGTGAAAATATTGTAGAAGTAAAAGTTACAAGAGAACGAGTCATGGTAGGTCAAAAAATACCATGGGCTAAGGTAGGCCAGAAATATCGAGAATAATTACTTTTGGTTATTTAAAACACTATTTATTATGAAATAGACTTTAAGGAGTGCTTTGATGCCTAGAAGATTTGACTTTGTATCACCCGGAGTTCAATTAAATGAAATTGACCTCTCGACGGTCCCTGCACAACTACAAGGGGATGGTCCCTTAATTATTGGTCGTGCCCAGAGCGGACCAGCTAATCAACCTATTAAGGTTAAATCCTATTCGGATTATGTCAGCGTTTTTGGAGAACCAGTATATGGTCCAGACGCTGCTAAGCCTGATTCATGGCGTTATGGCCAATCAGTATTTCCAGAATATGGTGCTATCGGTGCTCAAGCTTGGCTTGCTGCGGACGATACCCCGATTACATTTATTCGACTTTTGGGCGAACAGGATTCTAATGCTGTCCCAGCAGGGTATGCTGGATGGCAAACTGAAAAATATAATAATGCTGCTGGCGGTGATTTCGCTATAGCTGCTCGCCAAAATGGTGGAGCTTTCGGGCTTTTCATTATTGATAGTGGTTCGGCTAAAGTTTTAGGAACAGGCTCACTTGCTGCTGTTTGGTATCTTGATCAAGGTACTATCGAGTTATCAGGTACTGCTTGTAATATGCCTACCTCAGTTAATGAAACTGGATCGGCTCGCCTTTTTCAATCACGAGGAGGCGTACAAACCCCCAATACATATACTGTTTTAATAAAGAACGCATCGGGCTCAGCGTCTGAAGCAGTTTCTTTTAATTTTAATCCAGATAGCAATAATTTCATTAGAAATCAATTTAATACAGAACCCTATAAAACAAACCCAACTACTGAAACTGTTACTAGTTCTTATTGGCTTGGCGAAACCTATGAAGTATCTGTTGATTCATACACCCAAAACACAACCGCCGGTAAGCAAATTGGCGTTATACTTGGATTGGGCTCTGGTTCTATAAACGGTGCTAATAATCGATTTGGTTATACTGGCGCAAAAACTGGTTGGTTTATCAATCGCGATCCTAACCCAAGTCCTCAGACTGGTTCTTATCAAGCAATTAATATGGAAAAACTCTTCCGAGTTGTTGCTTTACAGGAAGGAGAATTTTTTCAAAGAAATTATACTATTGCCATTGAAGATCTTAAATTAGGAACAGCAGCAAATCCCGACTCAACATTTAGTTTGTCTGTTAGAAGGTTTAACAATAACTTCAGCGAAGTAGAAAAGTTCTCTGGATTAACCATGAATCCAAATTCCGAAAACTTTATTGCCAAGAGAATTGGAGATCAATATCTATCTTGGCAAGAAGACCAAAGAAAATTCAATACAATTAATCGTTATCCAAACATTTCAGACTATATTCGTATCGAGATGGCTCCTGCTCTACAAAATGGTGTAGGACCACAAGATGAATATGCTCTTCCTTTTGGATTCTTTGGGCCTAACAGATTTAAAGGTTTTACATGTACTAGTGGATCTAGCACAATTAACCGTCAAGCGGGAGCAGGCTTAACTCCTTTCGCCGTAGGTAAAGGTCCTTTTGTTCTTGGTTCTGGTTCTATTCCAATGTGTAATGGCGCGGATGCTATTTATAATAGTCCTGCTGTTGTTATGGGAGACCAAGACAACGAACCACATACACTAGCAACAGCTTCATTTGATTTTCCCTCCATAAAATTAACAGCTACTGGTACATATGGTATATCTGGTGGAGATTATCCAGCCCTTGTAAGTACAATGTTTGGAATTCATCCCTATCGAAGTGCTTCTATTAAGCTTGATAATAGCTATATTGATTTAATTCGTGCTTTACCACAAGGTTATGACATTTGGACTGAACCAGCATCAGATGCTGCTCTTGAAACATCGTTCATTTTCTCATTGGATGAAATAAGATTAAATTCTAATACCAATACGGCCTACTATCAATCAGGATCTCGCGCTGCTGGTAATTCTTATTCTGGAGATAATAGTCAACAAGCCTTGCTAACAAAAAATGTTAAGCAATTTATGGCTCCTATTTTTGGCGGCTTTGATGGTCTTGACATTAAACAAAAAGATCCATTTGCGAATTCTTTAATTGGTACCGTAAAAACATCTAATTATGAATTTGCTACCTTGAATAAGGCACTCGATATCGCCTCTGATTCAGAAAATGTAGCCATGGACCTTTTGGCCATACCCGGAGTTGGCAAGCAATCAATAACTGACCGAATGATTAAAGTTTGTGATGAACGCGCTGATTCACTTGCTATCATTGATTTAGATACTGCCTATACTACTTCTGCGGAATCAACCACAGAAAGTGCCGGAAGTGTTACATCTGTTGTATCAACCGTTCGAACTCGAAATTATGATTCTTCATATGGTTGTGTTTATCATCCATGGATCTTAGTACAGAATCCCGGAGCTAACGGAACAAATACTTATGTTCCATCTTCAATCGCTGGTCTTGGTGCTATGGCAGCATCACAAAAGGTTTCAGCGGTATGGTTTGCTCCTGCTGGTTTTAATCGCGGTGGAATTGCTCAACTTGGTGGACCAAACGGACCTCGCACAATTGGAGTTTCAGAGACACTTAATAAAGCTAATAGAGATGATTTATACGAAGTAGACATTAACCCTATTGCTAACTTTCAAGGTGATCCAGTAATCTTTGGACAAAAAACCTTACAAGCATATCCTTCCTCATTGGATCGCATTAATGTTAGACGACTTATGATTTATATCAAAAAGCGAATTAACACCATTGCCGATACTGTACTCTTTGATCAAAACATCGAGGCTACTTGGAGAAGATTCTCAGGCAGAGCTACACGCGTTTTGCGTCGAGTTCAAACCCAAGGTGGAATTGAAGCCTTTAAAATTGTTTTAGATAAAACAACGACTACTCCTGACTTACAAGATCGCAACATTATGTATGCTAAGATCTTTATTAAGCCAGCCAAAGCAATCGAGTTTATCGCAATTGACTTTATAATCACCCGCTCTGGTGTACAATTCTAAACCAAACTATTTAATATAAACGGAGATTTTTAAACATGCCATCAAACAACTTCTGGTCAGCACAAACAGTAGCCCCAAAGAGATCATATAGATTTATGGTCCAGATAAACCAAACGGTTCTGTGGTGGGCCAAGAATGTGAATACCCCATCCTTTGATGTAAGTGAGATCGAACATTCATTTTTAGGAAACAAATATTTCTTTCCCGGAAAAGTCTCTTGGTCAACTATCTCTATGACTTTAGTAGATCCTGTAACTCCTGATGCTGTAGCATTTACAAACAGTTTATTAACCCAATCTGGTTATATGATTCCAAAGAACACCAACGCTCCCCAGCGCTCAACAATTGATAAACCCGATGCTATTGCGGCTTCTAAAGGATTGGATCTTACGATTAGCGTTTTAGATTCCGAGGGCGAAGCTATTGAAGTTTGGACACTAAATCAAGCATTTATTAAATCAGCAAAGTTTGGAGATCTTTCTTATGAAGATGAACAAATGAGAACTGTTGATATTGAATGGCGCTATGATTGGGCCTCTTGCGAATTTACTGCCGCCCACCCAACTGCTGGTGTTGCTAATACAGATTATTTTGAAGTTGGAGATATCCCAAACCCATCAGACGCATATGAACCCACATAGGTGATAAATGGCATTCTGGACAGCTTTAGATAAAGAACCAAAAAGACAATACCGATTTATAATCTCTGGCGATGGACTTGTTAATGAGGGCGGCAAAGAAAACGATGGTATTTGGTGGTATGCTTTAAGTGTAACGAAGCCTTCGCTTACTATTAACTCCACAGAGCATCAATTAATCAATCATACATTTAAGTTTCCCACAACTGGTGTTTGGAATGATATTAGCATTTCTATTATTGATTATGACACGGTAGGAAAATCTCTCTATGATTCCTTGGCAGGTATTGGATTTTATCCACCAGATATTGATTTTAAGGGTAAAACCGATGGAATTTCAAAAGCTTTAAATGCCACTCGTGCTGGTGATGTAGAAATACAACAGCTAGATGCTGCTGGTGACATTATCGAAACATGGACATTAAAAGGAGCTTTCATAACAAGCATTAATTTTGGAGAATTAAGTTATGACAGCGAGAATTTTGTTAAAATTGATTTAACAATAAAATATGACTGGGCCGTATTAAACACAACACCGGGTACTGTTGAATCTAGTCCCGAGCCCATAACAGAAACTAATACTATAAGTCTTACATAACACATTTGAGGTGAAAATTGAGTAGAAATAATTCAGACCGGCTTGGTCCACAAGACAAGTCAGGGGAAACCCCCGTAACAGCAAATCCCATGGAGTTTGTTACTCCCACAGAGTTTGTTGAACTACCTTCAAAAGGGACATTCTATCCTGAGTCACATCCCTTACATAATGAAGATGTAATTGAAATTCGATATATGACTGCTAAAGAAGAAGATATTTTAACATCACAAACGCTTCTTAAAAAAGGCATAGCAATTGATCGTTTTTTACAAAACATTATTATAAGTAAACAGATAAAAGTAGATGATCTTTTAATTGGAGATAAAAACGCAATCCTAATTGCCGCTCGTTCTTCAGGATATGGAAATATGTATGATACTACTGTTGCCTGTCCTGCTTGTAATACTCGTGCTGATATCTCTTTTGACCTTGAGGACAAACAAATAAAAGAATCAATGATCGGTGAAACAGAAAATGTGAATAAAACCAGCAATGGCACATTCATGATCAAAATGCCTTTTTCTAAATTTGATGTAGAAATCAAGCTTTTAACAGGAAAAGATGAAAGATATCTGTCTACTGTTTCTGCTAAAAAGAAGAAGGGTAAAATGGCAGACACTCTAATAACAGATCAATACAAACTTATGGTTGTATCTGTTCAGGGTAATAGTGAGCGTGGTGTTGTCAATCATTATGCTGAGAACATGCCATTGCGTGATTCACGATTTTTAAAATCAGTCTATAAAGCAGTCAATCCTGATGTTAAAATTATAGAAGCTTTCGAGTGTAATTCATGTGGTCACGACCAAATGTTGGAGGTGCCTTTCGGCGCTGACTTTCTTTGGCCTGACAGATAAATACATGGAAGCTGTTTACGAACAGTTTTTTCTTCTTAAACATCACGGCGGTTGGTCTTTCATTGAGGCCTATAATCTTCCTATTGGATTGCGTAACTGGTTTGTCAAAAGACTAGAAAAACAATTCAAAGATGAAAAAGAAGCATATGAAAAAGCTTCTAAGAAAAGCAGATAATGTCCGCAAGGGCATTTTTTTTATCATACTAATTATTGTATAGAGGGATCATCGCATGTATATTAATTTTAATAAAAATCCTAAATTGTTAACTGAGAGTTGGTTGAACAATTTTGGAGAATGGAATAAGTTTTTGCTTGATTATATTTATGGCAAAGATACCAAAGATGTTTACATGATTAAAGAAGAAGAACAGGTATTGAAGTTTAATGTAAAAGGAACCGTCAAGCAACTTAGAAGTTATGCTGATGCTCTTTTTTCAGAAAAAGATTACCTTGAAGCTTATGCCCAGTTCGGCAAAGACCATCCGATGACCAACCAGAGACGAGTCATCCTCCAACAAGCAGTAGGACAATTTGAACAAACTACTGGTATTACTTGGCCTTTCTCTGACGAGGATTAATAAGTGGCATCTTATCCTATTAAAAGCAAAGCAGATCTAATTGCGGCTCTTGCCACATTGGAGGCTAGCGAACTCGAAGCTGCCGGTCTTAGTAAAGAAGGGGGCAAAACCACTTCAAAAGGAGATCCTAATGTATTACGCGCCAAGCGTGACCAATTAGCAGCACAGCAAAATATTAATAGCGCTCTTCAAGAACAATATAAGCTAATGATTCGCAATAAGGAGTTAGCTGAGACAGAGGGTGGTTTATTCCACGAAATTGCTGAAGAAATTTTAGGATCAGTAGGTAATCTAGAGGAAGCCACTGAGAGATTAGCAGCATTTAAACAATTAGCTGAAGCGACTGATGGCGCTGTGGCCGGAATAGCCTCTAGTCTCGGTGTAGATGCTAAAAATAGTATTAACAAGGGATTAGATGATATAACAGGTGGTTTGGCTAAGCTTACAGACTCATTCTTTACCAGTGGACTTGAATTTGAAGCTATGGCCTTTGCGATGGGGTCCTCTCTGCTACAACAAGTAAAACCCGCGATTACCTCCGTAGCTTCTGCTATCTTAGAAATGACCAAAGTTGTTGTTCTTGCTTTTGATCAAGCTCAAGCTAAATTGAATGCTACAACCGGAGCAACTTACGCTTTTAACGATGCTCTTTATGATTCTCAGAGATCAATGAATATTCTTGGTGTAACATTTGCTGAAACGGGCGAAGCCATGGCCGCCCTTAACAGTTCACTCGGAGGCTTTAATACATTAAACACAGCCGCCCAAGTGGAATTAATTACAACAACAACCGCTCTTGGCAAATTAGGAGTGAATGCTCAGACTTCAGCCGATTTACTTTCTTTCTTTAAAACAAATCTTAAGCTAAGCATCCCAGAAGCCGCAAGGGCCACTAAACAACTTGCTATGCTTGGAAAAGCCATTGGTATTGACCCCGCAAAGATGGCAGCAGACTTTACTAAAGCTAATTCTTCTCTTGCCGTATACGGATCAAAAGCTGTTGATGTTTATAAGAATATAGCATCTGCTGCTAAAGCAGCCGAAGTTGGAACAGAAGCCTTACTTGGATTAGCAGCCAAATTCGACACATTTGAATCAGCCGCTGATACAACCGCAAAGCTAAATGCGATTATGGGCTCCCAAATGTCTGCTCTCGAACTGTTAAACCAAACAGAAGACCAGAGAATAGAAACATTAATTAGATCTACGCAAGCTAGCGGCACAGCATTTGCGGATATGGACAGATTTACCCAAAAAGCTATCGCAGCAGCCGCAGGAATTAGTGACTTAAACGAAGCCCAAAAGATATTTGGCATGAATCTTTCACAGTATAATGATTTCACTAGAAAAGCACAACAAAGTGCTGATATTCAACAAGATTTAAATGATGCTTTAAAAGCCGCCATCCCGTTGGCAGAGAAATTTAAAATTATGGCCACGGAGTTTATTATTGCTTTCCGACCAGCATTTGAGTATTTAACTGCCGCAGCCGATTATCTCATTGATATCTTTCGGGGATTTGATGATTCAACAAAAACAACGATTGCTCTTGTAACATTTTTGGGCTCTGTCGCACTAGCTACTGTGATTTCTGTTCTAAGTTTGGCCGTAGTTGTTTTTAATCAAATCTCTGCCGCTACTACAAGTCTGGGGAATTCCTTTTTAGGTGCTGCTGTTAAAGCAAAGGTCTTAGGTACATCTACTACAAATCTGGGGGCATCCTTTGTGGGTGCTGGTGGTGGAGCACAGGTCTTGAAAACATCTGCTACACAAGCAGGTTTGGGTGTATTGAAATTAGATGCTGCTGGAAAGATAGTCATTCCTACGATGGTTGGTGTTGGTGGAGCAGGTCAAGCCGCCGGTGCTGGAATCAGTGCTGGAATGACAAAAGCCGCCATAGGTGTAGGTATTGCTGTAGTCGCAATTTTAGCTATCGCAGGAGCCATTGCTCTAGTCGTTAGTGCTTACGCTGATTTGGCTGCTGCTGAAGCAAAACAAGAAGAAGCCAAAGCAAGACAGATTGAGGGCTATATGAATCTCAATGAATCAATATCTCAAATCGAAACCAGTTTAACAAATATAGCAGCCATTGACCTTGCTGCTGGAGTAGGACAAATAGAATTAATTGCCGCAGCCTTGAAGGGCTTTGATGATGTAAGTATTGAGACCAAACACACACTTACAAACTTAGCACTAATTAAAACAGGCACAGCATCCGAAGTAATGACGGGAGCCAGAGCAACTGCTAATAATATCAATGTAGAAAATCAAGTACAAAATGCGATTAATTTAGATGGTATCAAGGTAGAAATAAGCATCGCCGGACAATCGTTTGAAAATGCTGTTATGCGTGTCATAAATCAACCATAGGAACCCTATAAATGTCATTTCCCAATATACATTTTCAACAAAGCGACACTTCAACCAAATATGCCCAAGATTTAGGAGCATTATTAGAGTTTGTCAGCATGATTAATGGGTCTTTACTCCAATTTAAAGCCTATCTCACTAATTTTACACAAGATTTCCAATCAAGTTGGAATGTTGAGCAAGTTTATGGTCGTCTTGACCCTATACCTACATTTAACTCAACTACAAGAAAAATTCAATTAGGTTGGGATATTCCTGCTTATGATGTAGAAGCAGCTATGAACAACTTAAACAAATGTCAATCGCTTATTCAAATGATGTACCCCAGCTATTCAGAATCGGGTATCTTGCGCACTGGTACAGATGATGCTACTCAATCAAATTTTACAAAAGCTAATAGTTTATCCAAGCCACCCCTAATAAAATTAAAATTTGCTAATCTTGTAGCGGACACATTTGGCACCGGTGGACAAGCAAGCGCTGTTGAAGGCGGTCTCTTGGGCTGGGCCGACGGTGTTTCATGGTCTCCAAATCTAGAAGCAGGAATGTTTGTTTATAAATTATCTGGTGCCGGAGAAGCCGAATACTATCCCAAGCTTATTTCTCTCTCTTTAACCTTCAATGTTTTACATCAAGGTATTCCCGTGCGTAATAATGAATCAGTCACCGAAAGCTTTCCATTCAATTCTCCGCTTAAAGGCGGAGCGAATCCCAATGTCCCTGCTGGGAATATAGGAGGGGAGAATAATGGATAGATATAAAGCACGAAGAAAAGGCGTAAACTCCAGTCCTCAATACGACGATCTTTTTCAAAAACGGTCGGTAAAACAAATTGAACAGTATCGCACCGAGACCCTTAAATATCCATCAAATGATGAGATAAATGATCTTGAATTAACCAAATATTATTGGCAAATGGGAGATACCTTTTATAAAGTCGCAGCAACTTTTTATGGAGATTATACTTATTGGTGGGTTCTCGCCCAATTTAATAAAATACCCTTTGAGGGCGATTTGAAAGCTGGCGATGCCATCTTTATTCCACGACCCCTCACGCGGGTCATCCAGTTGTTGAGATAAATATGACAAATGAAGAAGGACAAAGATTATTAGAAATAATTGTAAAAGGCGTAGAAGATGGCACATTAAATGTAGTTTATAATGGGCTTCAGTTTCGTAACGCATTTACAGACGATGCTGCCCTTAGCTTAACAATTAAAACTAAAACCTACGAAGGTTCTTTCCGCGACATTTTAGCTGATATAAGCTTTAATGATCTTGGCGTCAATGGTTCACCGTTGCCATGGTGGGGAGATTTTTTACTTCAAGTAGGAGCCGGTGCTCTAACATTGGGAATCACTGTTGCCCCGAATCTATTGGGTTGGGGCATAGACGATGTAGCTTTCGGAACTAACTCACTTTTTGACGATGGTATTACGAGAATTGCTGAATATTATATGACCGCTGCCAAGAATGGCACACCGTTAGACCTCGCCGACATCCGAATCATTTTTGCTCTCCAAGAACAATTACGAAGTGTAGAAAACCCATATACGGCTGGTCTATGGGAAGATGATTATTTTAAACAATTTTTCGAACATGTAAAAGAAAACCCTACGATTATCCCGGCTGGTGGCGTTCTCAGTAGCTTTCAGGAATTCGAAGCTCAAGCAAGCCTTTTAGCCCGTACTCAATTAGACACCACAATTGAAGTAGATGATATTTATTATGCTTATATCCTGACTAGCTCCGATCCACTTGAGTCCTCTTTTAATATCGTTAATCCTTTAGTCGAAATCAATTATTACTTAGTTAACGGAATACTAGGTGACCGAGTATCTAATATAACACTCACTCGGTCAAACTATCAAGCTATGGCAGATTTACGGCCAGAAATTGCCGCTTTACAGGAAAAATCAGCCACAGTTAATATAGAAGCAATTAGAGGAGAATTATCCAATCTTTCAGGGTTCGAAGGCGCCGAAGATGTTGTTCTTAATCAATGGATTGATTATCTACGAGAATCTTTAACTGATGCTAATCCCCAACCTATTCAATCTTTTGAAAAGAATACAATAGAAGCCGCTAAGATAGTTGAACAATTAGTTGCTAGACAAATTGAAAACGCAAGAAGAAAAGCACTTTGGGAGACACTCGAAGATAAAGACGCAGAAGATGTTGATTCTGACTCTGAATGGGGGCAAATACAGGCCGATGCGTTAAACGCATCTCAGATTGCTTTATCAGACTCTGGTCTTATAGGGGCCATTGAACAAGAAAACCCTTTAACTGAAGATGAGATTAGAAGAAGACAAAAATTCTATCAACAATGTGTTTTAATGGTGAAGATGGAATCTCTTAAAAAGAATTTTAAACTAGCAATTGATAATACCAAACCATTCCATAAAAATGCTGTATATAACGATAGATTTTATATGGTTACTGATGAGAATAACGCATCTTTTATGAACACCATTTTAGCCTCCAAGGGTAAATCAATCGATGCTTTCTTAAGCACAACACCCGATATTCAAGCTTTCTTAGTTCCAAAGATGAGATTCTTTAAAGTTTATGAACAAGGCGGTGAACTACGACAAGTTGAATTTGTTTTTCCTGCTCAAAATCTTCCTGACGCACGAACGCAAGAAATGTTTGCTGATGATTCACGACCATGGCGTGGCGGTGGCTTCGGCATTAAGGATTTTTCTTTCTCCTTTAATGGCACATCCCCAGCAACAGCAAGAAACGATATTACAGCTACATTAAAATTATTCTTTCAAGATTTTGAAGACTTTGTTCGTGAATACGATACAAAAGACGACAAAGGTCAACCAACTAAAGTTAGATTTGTAGATATGATTTTGTTTGATACCAGCAAAGCCTCAGAGCGTGTAGGCATGGGCAGTAATTCTAAACAACAGTATGATGCTTCTTACTATAGAATTCGTGCCGATGTGGGATGGTTCGTGCCAACCACGAATGATGCGCAATTCAATGCCGTTTGTGCTTCAAGGCGCATAAATCCCGAAGATATTAAACAATCTCTCCGAGAATCAAATAAATCTTATTATCTTAATATGGTTGACCACTCGCTAGATTTCAGTGAAAATTCAACTGCCTCTGTTACAATTGAGTATCGAGCTTATATTGAAAGCGCTTTAAAGGGAAACCGTTTCGACGCATTGGCTGGACCAGCAATTTTAAAGAATAGAAGAGAACGCGAAGTTACACTCCAAAAAGCTGTTGAAGATAAGTGTACCCAAAAAGAGATTGCTAAACTTAAAAAGCTTTTTCAAGCTGTGGAAGTTATTGAGCGAAAAGAGACTTATCGTAGAATTTTAACTTCTCTTGAAGATAATAATAAAGTCTATGCTGTTGGTGTTACAAATGATGGAGGCTTTCGAGCAGATGGCTTTTTTTCGGAAGAACCAACATTAAATCTTAAATTACCCACAGTCACTGCTGTTGACTCAGACCTTCCTGATCCAGAAGCCGAAGGCGAAGATGAGAGCGAAAAGCTCATACCTACTAAGTTTGTCTCCAATGATCCCTCAAACACAATTCAGTTCTTTTATCTCGGAGACCTTATTTATTTAATTTTAGATTCTTTATTTGATGACTCTGTTGAAAGGAAACCACAAAACACTCGCTTTATTTTGCCTTCAATTGATTTTGAGAACTTCTTTACCCCCGGTCAAACTTTTAAGATTAATCTTGCCCAAATACCAATTTCTGTTAGATATTTTTCTGAATGGTATAATGAATTTGTGTTAAAACCAGATAAACTTACTTATCCTATTGTTTATTTTTTAAGAGATTTGCTTAGCAATTTAGTGGTAGACGCATTGGTGGAGATTTGTTTAAATAAAAATTATGATAAATCATTTACCTTTACAACCACAAGTGCGCTCAGTTATCAGAATGTTTTTAATAAGGATGGCCCTAAGTCTACATATTCGCAGCCTATTATCGATCTTGTCAAGAACGCAGGTCTTTTTCCTTTTGTAACAGATCCTGCTGACTTGGGAGCCGACACCAATATAAATGATATCTATAATTATCTTTTGGTGGTTCCACAGTATAATAGTATTAGCAATATTGGAAAAGGCTTATACGGAGATGATATTGAACGCGGAGTTTATCACTTTGAATATGGTACTGATCGAGGTATTCTAAAATCATTAAAGTTTTCAAAGACCGACATGCAATACATTCGAGAAGCTCGGTTTTTTCAAACGAACGGACAAGATGGGCTTATGCAACTAGGAGCCGTTTATTCGGTTGATCTTGAAATGTTTGGAAATAGTTTGTTTTATCCGGGAATGGAGATTTTTATTAATCCTTTTTCACTTGGCGGAGATGAATTTAAACCTACAACTGGTGGTTCTATCGCTAATAAATTAGGGCTTGGTGGATATCATTTAATTACTAAAGTTAACTCTTCAATTAGTTCTGGTAAATTCACTACTAGTGTTAAAGCACTATTTGTATATTCAGGAGATGGAAATTCTCGTATGGGCATATCAGGAGGAAAATTAACTCCCATGGATACTGAAGTATCAGAGTCTGCTCGAACCCCAGCCGTAATACAAAACTGCTCTTCAATCTATAACACAGAATTCGCCAGCTATCGAGATTTATTAGAAAATGGTATTTATAGTGGTATTGTTGGAGCGGGAACTAACTCAGTTGAGGAAACCACCGCCCCTCCGGCCCCACCTTCAAACCATACACCAGCATCACCAGCGACAGCAAATAATGCTCCAACTCAACCACCAGAATCTACTTCTTCAGGGGCTGGAATCGCTATACCCGGCGCTCCGTCTTCCTTTTCACCAGAGGCCCTGACCGGTGGAGGTTCTAGTGGAGGAACAACATCCTATGTGGTCGCCGGAATGAGATATTATACAGATGGCACCCCACCCACACCGGAGAATTAATAATGGCAAGATTTTTTGGAAAGAACGAAATGCCCGTAACCCGAAATTTAATTTCGGAGAGGATAAAGTTTTATTTATCTGCTTATAACAAATCACTCGATGGTCTCGATCAAAAGCCCATTGTTGATTTTAATTTCGCTGAAAATGTATATTATGGCCGAGTAGACCAACGCCTAGATACGATGATGGTTGACCCTCAATTTGTTATTCCAATTAGTACAACCAATAATTATGCTTCGTCGCCTCAACTAGTAGATTTTGTTGCTGATATGTATTCCGACATGGTTGAAAACTTTACGAATGCCTGTAGGCTTCAAACTATTAATGTCAAAGATCCCTTTTTAGCAAAATTAAATGCTTATAAGTGGTATCAAGATCCAGAGAAAGATTATAGAAATTATATGAGTTATATAATGAATAATTATATTAACAATTACATAATTGGACAAAAGAGAACAAAAGAAATAATGAATGTAAGTGATTTTATTAATCATTTAACTGATTATTCACAACAACTCGGTCCTTATAGCCCCTTTACCTTTACCGGCTTTCAATTAAGTCAACAAAGTTCTATTTTTAATACAGGTCTCGCTGTATCGATAAGTGATATCGACATGGATCTTGATGAGTCTAAAGATAATTTCTTTATTCAAAATGAAGCCTTTCAATATTACTTAAATCTGGCTAAGAACATTGGATTCTCAGTTTCAAAGAATGCGCCATGGCTTTTAGTTGCGGACTTAGCATCACCAGCCATCCTCCCATACCTTGCCAAATATAATCTTTTTAGCGTTAAAGATGTTTTTAATTTTAGGTTCTCCCCAACTCATAATAGCGATATTGATAAGTTATTACAAACTATTGTAACTTACTATCGTATTTTTGTCAATAAAAAACCTTATGAAAAGATTATTAAATCATGTAGAACTAAAACATCAGCAGAGATTAAATATAGAGAATCTATTAATAATAATACAATTAATAATATTAATACTAATGATATATTAAGAGTATATTGTATATTAAGAAATATAGAAGAAAGAAACATTTTAAATCCCACTGACCTTAACAAACTAATAAGAGACTCCATTAACTATCAGAGAGTTATTTCACTTGGTGAAATAGCAACCTTTATTAATGAAGCGTTTGTTCAGCTTCGTCCTCTTCAAGATGGAGGGGCCATTTCAACCATTGAGAAACAAAAAATAAAAAAAGATTTGACAAATAGACCAAAGGATGATACATTAAGATAGAAGCAATTGGAGCATTAATGACATTTCAAACATTGGATGACAAAAGAGACTGTAAAGGAGTTTTTTATAATGGGCAATTCTTTTTTGATAAATTGCCTCGTAATTTAGATAGAACATGGTCATGGTCAGAACATTTGGAGGGATATGATGTTGAATTTGCGAACTTATGGTGTGCTAACCAAGATATTAGAAAGGTTTGTCCTCCTCATCTTCTTGATCGTTATCTTTTTAGGGAGCAACGCCTTCAAGCGCATGTTAAAGCAATTCTTGGGGCGAAGATCAACTTGGATGACAATTGTATTTTTGAGCTTGTTCCTCGGCATATTCTTAGGCACTTTTATCAGGTGAAGAATGAAATCACCGATTGGGTGATTGAAAACAAGCCAAAACCAAAGAATTATTCCTTTCTTGTTGAGACGCAAGAAACGATAAATGATATAAAACAACATGAACTACAAATCGATTGGGATAATCACAATCTTTTGTTCCTTCAAGACCCAAAGGCTAAAGCACTCTACCAACGCTTCGCAAAGGTGAAAAGTTTCATCAATTACAACATTTTTGGTACAATAACGGGTCGTTTGACAACCTTTCCTGAGTCTTTTCCTATTATGAATCTAAAAACAGAGCATCGAGACATTATTAAGCCAACAAATGATTGGTTTATTGAGTTTGATTTTAATGCTGCTGAGATTAGAACTCTTTTTTCTCTTGCTGGGATGGATCAACCCCAAGAAGACATTCATGAATTTAATATTCAACAGGTATTCTCTCAGAAACTGAATAGAGATAATGCTAAGCGTCGGTTCTTTGCGTGGTTATATAATCCCAATTCACAGGACGAGGAATTAGAAACCTATTATAATCGAACAAAGATACTTGACAAATATTATAGAGAGGGTTATATTAATACACCGTTTGGAAGAAAAATAGAAAGTGATGACTTTCACGCTCTAAATTATCTTCTTCAAAGCACTTCATCGGATAATTGTATGGATAGAATAAATAAAATACGAAAGCTCTTAAGTGGAAGAGACTCTCATGTTGCTTTTATGTTACATGATTGCGTCGTCATTGACTTTAGTGAAAAAGATGCTCATCTAGTCTCTAGGATGAAGGAAATATTTGGTGATACTCGCCTCGGCAAGTTTAAAATTAATACAAAAGCGGGAAAAACTTATGGTTCCTTGGAGAATTTATCATGGTAGTTATTGGATTAGGACAAGCGGGATGTAACATCGCCGAACTATTTAAAGTAGACAAGAATTATAAAGTTTTCACCTATGATGGGGGCGATAATGTACCTGTTCAATCTTCATCCGAACGATACGAAGAAAAATTTACAAAGCAAAAAGAATTATCAAGAATTAAAAACAAAACTATCTGGTTTTTTGTTTGTGGTTCAGGAAAAATTGCTGGAGCTACTCTACGACTTCTTGAACAAGTCAAGAACAACAGAATAAATGTTGTTTATGTTATTCCAGATCTCACTATCTTGTCCGATGTAGCTATAAAGCGAAATAAAATTAGCTTTAATGTTCTTCAGCAATTCGCAAGATCAGGATTAATAGAATCGGTTTATCTAGTTTCTAATCAAATGATGATGGAAATTGTAGGTGAAGCGCCTTTAACTGAATATTATAATAAAATGAATGAGCTTTTATTTAATTGTATTCATTCTCTTAATATCTTTAACAACACTACACCAGTTTTTGGAAGCATGCATGAACCTAAAGAAATATCTCGAATTAGAACCTTTGTATTTCGTGAGGTAAAGAAAAAAGAAAAAAAGTTATTCTTTCCACTTGACAACCCTACAGAGACATGTTATATTTATAGTATAAATGAGAGCGAATTAAATAATAATTCTTCCCTTATTTCAGAGATAAAATCAACATTAGATGATAATGTTATTTCTTCTTTTTCAATTTATCAATCTTCCCATGAGTATTCATACGCTTATGGGATTTACTACACCCATTACATACAATCCTTGGAGGGAAAATGAAAAATTATGTAGTCTACACTGGAACATTTGTTAAGCAAAGCGGACATGAACGAACTATGCGTTTTATTCGTGTAACCGATGTACCAGACTCAGCATTCCGTACCGGAGCCGCTGGTCGAACCATGGCACGAAATCTTCGTGAAGGTTATGAAATTGTCTATGACATTGAGCGTCGTGGATTTAGAGCATTTAATTGGAATTCAACAGTTGGTACAGTAACCTCTGAAGAGACAAATTTCCAGTTTTAATGAAATAAGAGTTTCTGAGGGTTCTCAAAAAAACCCTCTCTTTTTACTTGACAACATGCGGAGAACATGTTATATTATATGTAGAAAAGAACAAAATTTGGTTCTTTTATTTTAGGGTAGATCCCCTCAATGATTAACAAACAAAAGGAGAAAATCATGGCTATAGATCTGGAAGCAATGCGAGCAAAACTCGAACAATCAAAAAACGGATATAAAAAGAAAGGAGACAGCACGAAATGGAGACCTGAACAAGGCGACCAAACAATACGAATTTTACCAACAGCGGATGGAGACCCGTTCAAAGAATATTTCTTTCACTATAATGTTGGAAAGAACCCCGGACTATTATGTCCAAAGAAGAATCATGGAGAAAATTGTCCAATCTGCGACTACGCTTCTAAGCTTTGGCGAGAAGGTGTAGATAATAATGATGATGTGGCCAAACGAGAAGCTAAGAATCTCTTTGCGCGAAATCGGTATTACTCACCAATCTTGGTCCGAGGAATGGAAAGTGAAGGAGTAAAGGTATGGGCTTACGGTAAGACCGCTTACCAAATGCTTCTTGGATATGTTCTCGATCCAGATTATGGTGACATCACAGATCCAGAAACAGGCACAGATATTGTCTTGAATTATGACATTCCCGGTACTCCGGGCTCATTTCCAAAGACAACTTTAAAGCCTCGTCGTCGTCCGTCAGTTCTTTGTGATGATGCGGTTGCTGATTGTGCCACACTTCTTGAATCTATTCCTGAAATTGAAGCACTATTTGAACGAAAAACTGGCATCGAATTACAGACTATCTTAGATGCTTATCATGAAGGTGAACCACCTGCTCAAGCTTCAACAGATACAACTGCTGGGGTGGAAAAATATGCTTCAGTAGGTGATGATGTCTTAGGCGCTATGAATAGACTTAAAGCTTAAAGTTTGCTCCCCACGGGCGGAGGGATAAATCCGCCCACTATGTCAGCAAAATACATACCTCCTCGCGGTGCTGATGGTAACACTTATGTGGCTAAATGTAACTATTACTTGGATCATAGCGATTCGAAACTAACTATAGGAAAATAACATGTTAAATGAAAAAATGGGCTCGTTTGTGCCGAAAACAGACTTAAACAATCTTTATGGATTAGTAATCCCATCAGCGGGACACAGTTTCTTTGATGCTTTAATGGATTTGCTGGATAATTGCTTTGATGCTTTAGCAACAGATATGAAAATAGAAACAATGTTAGATAATGACGGAAAACTTGTTGGATGGTGTATAGCAGATAATGGGACCGGAATGGATTTGGGAACATTACAAAAAGCTTTGACTTATTCGGCTGGCTCAATTCATAAGCCCGGAGATCTAGGAAAGTTTTCTATCGGTGGTACGACAGCATGCGGTACTATTGGTGAATATCGCACAGTTTTTACAAAAACTGAAACCGGTAGTCTGTTAGTTGGAGAACAAGATTATACAGATGTGACAAACAAAACTAAAATACGGCTTGCTACCGAAGACGAAATATCTTGGTTCAAAACGGAAGTCGGTGAAACAGGAACAATCATACTGATTACGAATTTGAGACGACAGAAGCAGTCTTTTAGTAGGGTTGGCGATTATGTTAACAGAATAATAAAAGAAGTTGCAAAAGTTTTTTATTGTCGATTAGATAAGGATCACAAAATTGTGGTAAAGAATGGCTTAAAACAGAGAAATATTAACCCAGTTGATCCACTTTATTCAACAACAGAGCCCGAGAAAGTGAAAGGTTCTATAATGACAAGCATTATTCAATATCAAGGACACGACATATCTATCAGAATGGTTGAAATTGATGCCGATACTACTAGTCATCAAGAAAGAGCCTATGATCTTTCTGGTCTTTATTTGTGCCGCAATGATAGATTAATTGGCCCTGCTATCTCCATAAAGGGTGTATGGAACAGATCTACTAGAACAAACTTGGGTCGTGTTGAAATCAGTTTTACTGAAGCCCTTGATGAAGCATTTGGTGTCACAAACATCAAAAACAAGGTGGACCCTGAACAATCATTGGTTGATAAATTGTCCGAGGTTATTAAGCCATTTTACAAATATCTTAACGAATCACACAATGCACCAAAGAAAACTATGGAGAATTTAGAAGAGGTTGAAAGTAAGTTCAATTCTACAATTTATTCTAAATTGTCTGACTTGCTACCAATATCATCAACTGGGAAAGCAAGAAAGCCAAAGAGAAAGACTGGTACCAATCCAAAAGGTGCTGGAAAAGGTTCTCCAAGAGCTGCAAAGCCTCGTGCTTTACCAAAATATCGCCATGTGAGTATGCCAAGAGTTTTGGATCCTTGGTGGACGGAATATAATCGCTCCGGCGATTCAATTGAGTTAGAAGTGGTGATAAATCAAGGAAACAAATTTATCGAAGACTATTATGTAAATGGCACGGAGCGCGAACAGAAAATGATTCTAATATTGGCTTTATCTGAGTGCTTAACAAGAGGTGACTTCGATGATGACAGATTGGATTCCATTGATGCTTTTGTAGTCAACAAGGCCAAAAGAGTTGGCGAAGTTTACAAAAGATATTCAAAATGACTAATTCCCTCGGGCGGAGGGATAAATCCGCCCACCTTTACTTAACAGGAGAAAAAATGAGTAATACTAATATAGACTTAGATAGAACAACCCCACGGAAGAGTTATACTGTGGGAGACTGGGAATATGACACCTTTGAGGAGTATGTTGAAGCCATTGACGAAGAGACCTTTTACGAAGACAGGTGTCCCGAATACCTAATAGAGGAACACCAAGAAGTAGTAGATCACTATGTTGATTTCAAGCGAGGATATGAAGAAACACTTTATGTTTTTTCGGAAGACTACGCAGCAACAGGCCGACCAAAGCCAGCTAAAAAAGACCGAAAGTATTATGGTGTTAGTATAACCGAATACAACCATGGAGAAACTAGCGACTGGGAAGGCTTTTCTACATACGAACTGAAATCTCGTCGTATAACAGTTAAAGAATGGACCCAAGTATAATCAACAAACGGAGGCCCACATGGGTAAAGTAGTGAAAATGAAAGAAGCAAAACAAACAAAAGCCGGAAAGTTATCGACAGGCGATATGAGAAAAATGATCAACAAGACAGCCGGTATGAATGTTGCCCATAACCTCAAAGAAGATAACCCAACAGCAGTTACAGATTGGATTCCAACGGGATCAAGATGGCTTGATTCAATCATCTGTAAAGGCAAGATGGCGGGTATTCCCGTCGGAAAGGTGACCGAGATTGCTGGACTATCAGCATCTGGAAAATCCTTTATGGCAACTCAGATAGCAGCAAATGCCCAGAAGATGGGCATGACTGTTGTATATTTTGATGCCGAGTCCTCAATTGATCCCTCGTTCCTTGAGCGTTCTGGAATCAATTTAAAGGACTTGCTTTATGTCCAAGCAGTATCAGTTGAGAAGACTCTAGAACAAATAGAGTCTCTCTTGGCTAACTTCCCAGAAAATCAATTTCTGTTTATTTGGGATAGTATTGCTGCGACAGCCGCAGAGAAAGATATTGAAGGAGACTTTAACCCACAGTCTTCAATGGCTGTAAAGCCCCGTATCTTTGCTAAGGCATTCCCCAAGTTGACCATTCCAATTGCTAATACAAAATCAGCAGTTGTTTTGATCAACCAACTCAAGACAAATATTACAAACAACATGGCCGAAGCAATGACTACTCCCTTCATTGCTCCCGGTGGTAAAGCAATAGAATATTTTTGTTCTTTGAGAATCTGGTTAACTCGCCGAAAGGCCAAGGCGTCCTATGTTGAAAACGACAAAGGTTTTCGTGTTGGCTCGGAGACCAAAGCAAAGATTGAGAAGTCTCGCTTTGGAACCTACGGTAGAACTTGTACCTTTAAAATCCTATGGGGAGACGATGTAGGAATCCAAGATGAGGAATCTTGGTTTGAGGCAATAAAGTTATCTGGAACGGATCGTATGAAGAGATCTGGAGCTTGGTATACTATTTGCGATGAGAAAGGCAAAGAGTATAAATTCCAAGCAGCTAAGTGGATAGAACAGCTTCAAGATCCGAAGTTTAGAAAGATTGTGTATGACATTATGGACAAAGAGATTATCGATAAATATGAAGACGATGGGTCTGATATAGACATTGATCTTCCCTCTGAACCATAATTTACTCCTTGCCGCCACCTTCGGGTGGCGGTTTTGTATACTATTTAATCAAAGGAGAAATCATGGCAAGAACATTATGGCCGCTTGGATCAGTTGTTTGTTTTAAAGAATATCCAGATTTTGAGTACACTCTTACAGATCGTGTTACCATTGGACACAAAAAGATAATTGCTTTGTGGAATAAAGAGAAGTTTTCAATACACTGGGCCTTTTTAGAAGAATTAGAATTAGTTAAACTTCCCCCAAAAAAGACAAAACCTGTTTGAAAACCTATTTAATAGTACCAAAAAAGGAGAATATTATGGAAAGCCCCATTTTAGAACAATACGAACAATTAAAAACTTTACTTGGTTCTATCGAAGAAAATATTAGAAAGAATGTTGCTGGTAATAAATCTGCTGGTGTTCGAACCCGCAAAGCCTTAAGACAATTAAAGAAAGATATTTCTTCACTAGTAAAAGAGACGATAGAAGCAGAAAAATAATTTCTATAATCTATTTTTAAGTTTTTTTTATTAAACCCTTGACAAATGTCAGGGGTTTTGTTATATTATAAACATAATTCATATAGATGGAAGAATTATTACTTGAGCCCGAAACCCTGTTCAACATTAAACATGTTATGGTTTACTTGGTATGCTTGTATAGTCTTACAGCCGTCGCTTGGATTGTTTTTATTGACTGGTCCTGCAAAGATAAGGACGAAGAACTACGGAGACATAATGAAAGAAAATAAAACTTGACAACACTCCTCATCGTGTTATATTATATGTATAAAAAGGAGATAGAATGAAAGAAGTAATTTTAATTGACGGCTTAAATATGTTCCTCCGGAGCTATGTGGTAGTCCCCGCACTTGACCCCAAGGGCCGACCCATCGGCGGATGCATGGGGTTTCTCAAGTCTCTCCAAAAGATGGTCCGCACCTTCCAGCCAGACGAAGTTGTTATCTGTTGGGACGGCCAAGGCGGAAGCCAACGACGGAGAGCACAAAATAAAGATTATAAACAAGGCAGAGCCCCGCTCCGATTCAACCGACGAATGTACGAGTTATCACCAGAGGCACAAGCCGAGAACAAAGCATATCAATATTATAGGCTCTTGGAGTATCTCAACGAGATGCCAGTCATCCAAGTTGTAATTGATAACACAGAAGCCGACGATTTAGTGGCACTGCTTTGTAGGTCAAAACATTACGAAGGATGGAAGAAAACCATTATTTCAAGCGATAAGGACTTCTACCAACTGGCAGACGACGAAACCTCAATCTATCGCCCTATTCAAGATAAAATGGTCACAACAGAGACACTTGTGGAAGAGTTCGGGATACACCCCAACAACTTTGCTCTTGCCCGAGCGATTGCCGGAGACCCTTCCGATAATATTAAAGGCATTGGTCGAGTCGGTCTTGGAACAATAAAGAAGCGATTAGAATTTATGAGAGAACCCGAAGACCAAACCGTTCAATCGTTAGTAGAACATTGTCAAAAAGTTGAAAAGAAATTGTCTTGTCATAATAAGATTATTGATAAGCGAGATGTAATTCATCAGAACTATTTAATCATGCAATTATATTCTCCAAAGATATCTCCGATTAATAGAGAAAAGCTACTATATAATGTCCAACACCACGAGCCCGAAGTAAATATCAGCACAATAAAAATGATGATGATAACCGATGGCTTCGGTGCTTACAGATTTGATGATCTTTTTGGGTCGTTTCGTCGTCTTTGCTCATACTTATAATAAACTGGGAGGTTTACCATGAACACTTACTTTTACGCAATTATTTCTGCTTGTACAACAATGACTCCATCCTTTGAAGATACCGGTGTTCACGACTATAGTTGGGAATGGTCATGTACTGAAGTCCCATTACAAACAACCTCCATCAATGTGAAAGCAGTGGTAACTTATCCACGAGTTTTTTCAACAGAGATGACCTTATTTGACAAACACGATTTGCGGATTATTGATATACCTCTCAATCAGGTGACTGAAGTAGATTGGGAGAACAGTGCTCAAATAAATGGTTTTAAATGTGACCCAGACGCCAAGACCAAACTTACCTTTGAGGTGGTGGATGAGTAAAGCTTTCTTCTATGGGCTTTTCTTTTTTATAATCGGACACACACTAGCTTGGTATGGATCGAATCTTCAATTCATATCTGAATGGTGGAAACAACGGTCCTTGCTAATCTGTTGTATGATTGCTATCCCAACATCATTAATGTGGTATTTTGGTACCCGATTTCTCATGGAATGGTCTCCGCAATTATGGACAATGCGCTTTATTGGGTTCTCTGTTTCTTATCTAACTTTCCCTTTATTAACTTGGTATTATCTCGGCGAATCCCCGTTCACACTGAAAACCATACTTTGCTCACTATTGGCATTTACAATAGTTATGATTCAAATTGGAATGAAATAGTAAATCATTATTCAGTAACCTCGTACAGAGTTAGATGAAAAGCATACAAATAAAAAAACAACTAAAAACCCTATTAAAAACGGCTTTTTCAACAAATAACACTATAACAATAAAAATAATAACTTGACATACTTTTCCTATTATGTTATTATAATTATAATACATCGGAGTAATAATGCAACAACAAACAGACAACTTTGCTAAGTTTGGTAAGAGTTTCCAAGATTCACTTTGCCAGCTTATGCTAGAGGACAGACCATTCTGCGACCAAATCACAGAGGTTTTAACAATTGATTTCTTAGAGACAAAATATCTTCAGGTATTTGTCAAGACCATAATGGATTACCGCAGCAGGTATAATGTCCATCCCACCTATAAAATCCTCGCAACAATATTTAAATCAGGTATCACTGAATATGATGATGCAGTACAAAAGCAAGTAAGAGATTATTATGCTCGTGTGATTGCCTCTGATAAAGTAAATGATGCTGATTATATCAAAGAGACAGCCATTGATTTCTGTCGTAAGCAAGTTCTTAAGCAAGCCATGATGAAATCTGTTGGACTTCTAAAGTCTTCATCATTTGATGAGATTTCACAAGTAATCAACAATGCTCTTAAGCTTGGCTCCGACAATAACTTCGGACACGATTACCTTGCCGACTTCGAGAGACGCTTTGAATTAAAAATAAGAAACCCTGTCTCAACTGGATGGGAAAGAATGGATGACCTTTGTAAAGGCGGACTAGGCAAATCAGAAATGGGTGTTGTAATCGCTCCCACGGGTGCTGGTAAGTCAATGGTATTGGTTCACTTAGGAACTCAAGCCCTTAAGTTAGGAAAGACAGTTGTCCATTACACATTAGAGTTAGCTGATACAACAGTCGGTTCTCGTTATGATTCTTGCTTAACTGGAATTCCATTAAATGATCTGATGACAAACAAGGCAGAAATTTACGACCAGATTCAAGATATTGAGGGCGCCTTGATTGTAAAAGAATACCCAACAAAGTCAGCCACTACTCAAACTATCAAGAATCACCTTGAACGATTGAAGAAAAGAGGTATTCACCCTGATATGATTATCGTTGATTATGCGGATTTATTACGACCAATTAAGGCAAAAAATGAGAAAAGACACGAGTTGGAAACTATTTATGAAGACCTTCGCGGTATCTCTCAAATTATGGAATGTCCTGTTTGGACAGCATCCCAGACGAACCGATCAGGTCTCAATGCCGAAGTCATAACGATGGAAGCAATTTCAGAAGCATTTAACAAATGTTTTGTGGCGGACTTTATTTTTACAGTATCTCGAACAATTGAAGACAAGCAGGCTAATATGGGTCGCATCTTTCTTGCGAAGAACCGAAATGGACCCGATGGATTAGTGTTGCCGCTCTTCATGGATACATCAAATGTCTGTATAAAAATATTAGAAGACCAAGATGAGTTGCATGAACAACGGGCGAACCCCGTCGCGAATGCCAAAGAACACATCAAGAATAAATATTCACATTTAATGAACAAATAGGAGTTATACATGTTTAGTATTAGTGAGGTTAATGTCCGTAGATTCGGACTATCAGATACCTTTGTAAATCGTTATAAAGATTTAGATGTCCCGTGGGGACCAGTAGGATATATTACCTACAAACGAACCTATGCTCGACGGTTGAATGAATTCACAGAAGGAGCAGAAGGTACCGAAGAGTGGTATCAAACTTGTCGTCGTGTGATTGAAGGAATGTTTGACATTCAGAAAAGACATGTCCATGCTCTCGGCTTAGAATGGAATGACCAGAAAGCACAGAGAACAGCCAAAGAAGCATATGATAGACTCTTCAATCTTAAGTGGACCCCTCCGGGTCGTGGGCTATGGATGATGGGCACAAAGTTCATATACGAGCGAACAGGAGCAGGTCTATTCAATTGTGCTTTCCGCTCAACAAGAGAACTATCAGCAAAGGGTGGATATCTTTTTGCTTGGATGATGGACGCTCTTATGGTTGGAATTGGCGTTGGCTTTGATACACTCGGAGCAGGAACAGTTACCATTAAAGAAGCACAGTATTCAAATGAAACATACATAGTTCCCGACTCTCGTGAAGGATGGGTGAACTCTGTCAGAATTCTTCTCGACGGATTTTTTCTCGGGAAAAAAATTCCCAACTTTGATTACTCTCTCATAAGACCTCCCGGCTCTCTCATCAAGGGTTTCGGGGGTACAGCGTCAGGACACGGACCTTTGGAGGAATTACACAATGATCTTAAAGAACTTTATACAGCGAAAGCTGGAGAAGCCATCACATCAGTGGACATTGTTGATACTGAAAATCTTATTGGCCGTTGTGTTGTCGCAGGGAATGTTCGTCGTTCTGCTGCCCTTGCTCTTGGTCAGTTTGATGATAAAGATTATCTCACGATGAAGAATGATGAAAAGAAACTCTATCACCATCGCTGGGGTTCAAACAATTCTTTCGAAGCAAAGGTTGGAATGGACTACACTTGGCACGCAGAGCAGTCTCAAACCAACGGAGAGCCCGGCTATATCTGGCTGGAAAACGCTCGCACGAGGGGGCGAATGAAGGACGGCTATCGCGATGACGATCTTAAGGTCATGGGCTTCAACCCGTGCGTTGAGCAACAATTAGAAGACGGAGAGTTATGCTGCCTTGTCGAAACCTTCCCCGCAAAGCACGATTCATATGAGGACTATCTGAAAACCCTCAAGATCGCCTATCTTTACGGAAAGACTGTCACATTAGCTAACACTCACTGGCCCGAGACCAATGCGCTCATGCTTAAGAACCGCCGAATCGGATTGTCCCAATCCGGAGTTGTTCAAGCTTTCAATAAGTTTGGTCGTCGTGTAATGTATCAATGGTGCGACAATGCTTATGAGCATGTGAAAGAGCTTGACGAGGAATACTCGGACTGGCTATGTATCCCGCGTTCCGTTCGGACCACATCAATCAAGCCATCCGGCACCGTGTCTCTTCTTAACGGATCGACACCGGGAATCCATTTCCCCGAGGACGAGTATTATATTCGTCGGATTCGTTTCTCAAAAGATTCGCAATTGATTGTATCGTTGCGCGAAGCAGGTTATAAAATTGAAGAGGATTCATATTCGCCGAATACACTCTGTGTGGAATTCCCCGTTCATGAACCATTCTTTCAGAAAGGAAAAAAAGATGTATCTATGTGGGAGCAACTTGAGATTGCGGCACAATACCAGCATTACTGGGCCGATAACTCGGTTTCCATTACGGTTACCTTTCAGCCCAGCGAAGCACATCAAATCAAGGATGCTTTGGAGATGTATGAGACAAGACTTAAAGCAGTTTCATTCCTTCGTTATCAGGAAACAGGATATGTTCAAGCTCCATACGAGCCCATAACAAAAGAAGAGTATGAAGAAATGATAAAGGACCTCATCCCAATTCAGCGCATTGATACAAACGAAGCAGGACAGGTACCAAAGTTTTGTTCTAATGATTCTTGTGAAATTTGACAAGACATCGAAAGCATGTTATAATATAAAAACCCTTGGAGAAGAAATGAATTTTATACCAGAAAATAGACACCTATTAGTTATACCAGAAGAAGAAGCACCCACCGTTGGCGAACTCAACCTTATAATGCCTGCTGAGTTTAAGCCTCCTCAATCAATGTATGTTGTTTGCACCGTTAAAGCAATTGCCTCAGACTCAAAGTTTGGACCTTTTGTTGAAAATAAGAAGATTGTTGTGGAACGAAGGATGCTTCATGAGATTGATTTTGGTAGCGAAACCATCTATTTAGTGTTAGAAAACTATGTTTTTGGGAGATTACAGTGAAATTAACAAAAAAGATATTAAAAGAAGCTATTAGCAAAACAATCCAAGAGAGCAGTATGCTCATCGCGAATCCAATTGATGACAAGATGATTGTCCAAGAAGGGAAGTATTTTTATTCACTTCGTCGTCTTGATGAAACAACGATAACCGGAATCCAAGGAAAGTATATGGACAACGGATTTATCGTTATCACTTCGGACAGAGACTGTCACGCAGAACTTGGTATTCCCTATGGTGAACCTTGTCCCGAGTATCCCGAACCCGGCAATGCCCAAGAACAAGAGGAAAAAAACATCGCCAATCGTCAAGAACTTAAAGATTTGGTTCGCTCTGCTGGCTTTGGTTATACACCTGTCTATGGTGGGTATCGTGAAGAGATTAAAAATGCCGAAGGGAAGGTTATCGGTCATGTAGACGCAGAAGACCCAGAACACTCTCTTCTTATCATGGCTCGCGGTGGCAACAAAGAGCTTGACCACACGGCCCTTAAAGATCTTGGAAAAGAACTTGCTGCCAAATTCAATCAAGACTCATTCTTCTTTAAGCCTCCCGGCGAAGAAGATAGTAATGCCTACTTCATCTCATCAAACGGCGAGGTAAAACAAACATTTTCAGATTTTGTATTTGGCGACCTTGACCAAGCATACTTTACACAATTAGCCCGAGGCAAGCAAGCACACCAACCACAGAAAAGATTTTCCGCTGTTTCCGAAGGTATTTATATTCCAAAGCCACCTCTTACAGGCATAGAAGCCCGTCGGAGAAGAGGCGAAATCTTTATCAGCTATAAGCGACAATTGGAGACTAAGTGAACCACGAAGATAAAAATATAATACACTACTTATACGGAGACGATATTGGATCGGTTAGTTTGGTAGAGTCATATGGTACAGACCTAACAATTGTTAACGCTGCTCGCGTCTCTTTCGGAGTAAAGAAAGATAATGTTGACAAGAGAGACAAAAAACTTATCAAATACCTTGCTGAACATCGCCATACATCAACCTTCGAACATTGCGGCGCAACTTTTCGTTTCGTTGTCCCGATGTTTGTTAGGTCTCAACATATGCGTCACCGTACATGGTCCTATAACGAAATCTCTCGTAGATACACGGACAAAGATTTACAATTTTATACCCCTAACTCTTTTCGAACCCAACACAAAACGAATCGCCAAGCATCAAATTTAGATGAGATAAATCCTGTAATACAGCCAGACCTTTCTGACTTCGGTGAGGGAATAAGGGCATCTCATTCCGTTCAAACACATGTTCAGCAAAGTTTAAAACTATTTAATAGACTAATGACTGAAGGAGTTTGTCGTGAGCAAGCGCGAATGGTTTTACCGCAAAATCTGTACACTGAATACTACGGTACCTGCTCTTTGTCTAATCTTCTTAAGTTTATCAGCCTCCGAACTCACGAAGGTGCGCAATGGGAAATACAAAAAGTCGCAGAAGCCTGTCTGGAAATTAGCAAGAGCTTGTGGCCGGAAGCTGTGGGAGCATTCGCCGGTGAAAGATGAGAAGATTGCCCCAATCTATAAGAAGGGAGATCTTGTTCACCTAGAGACATTCAATCTAATGTCCGTATTTGAAGAACCAGAGATGAAAATTGGAATTATAATAAGTGATCCTTACTACGATAACAATTATACATATAACGATTGGATCTGCTATGATGAACCCATCTATGATATCCAATTCCCCGATGAGAAACGAACAGGACTACCACAAAACTTTTTAACCAAGATAAAAACTAAAAAGGAGAAGTCATAGAACTTCAATTTACAGAGTTGGTCATTGGCCGCACAATCAAATCACTAATTTATGCTTATAAAAATGAACTCCCGATAATTCTTCACAATCCAGTGAGGCCATCGGGAGTTGAGCATATGTCTGAATCTTATAATTTTGACTACCTTCTCTTTGATAAAAATCCAACTGCTGGAGAGATCTGGGATCGCTTGGTTTTCGTCTTAGGAATGGCAGGATTGATGGTTGTACCTGACATCATTGAAACACTCCGACATGACGAAAAAAACAAAACCGTAACAATCGTCACATCACAAAGATTGCGATTTTTGGTTAAATACCAAGCACTTACAATTCTTGATCCAAGCGAGAGCGGCTACTGTTGGATCTATGATTGGTTTGATGTTCGCTCTGGTTCTACCGCATGTCCCGATGTTATCCGAGGGCTTGATGATACACCTCAGCGACTTGTATTTTATCCCTCAAAACGATCAGGGCCTCGTGCTGGATCAAAGGATCTCGTTGCCATTTCTTGTGTAAAAGAAGAGGACATTGATAGCTGGGACCACTCAATACCTGTGATGAAAATCCGATGCCTTAAGTTGATGAAAGCTCGGGGAATTAATGGCGGCGTTAAAGGATACAACAAAAAAGGAAAGCCACGATACGAACAGGTCAAAATTGAGCACGGATGGCGAGAGACCAAAAAAGATATTAAAAGTTTATATACATTAGAGGAACTATGCAAGATGAAGATAAAAGGAAATCGGCTGACGAACTTAACGACAAACCTTTTCTTAACCACAAAAACTTTCACCTCGCAGGAGTAATCCCAGTAGCAGGTCACAAAGTTGACTTCGGAATGGAGTGGGACGAATGCTTAACACCAGTCTCTCCCAACTACAGCCTAATCGAAAACGCCATCTATGAGTGTGCTTGGGCTGGCTGCGATACAATCTGGATTGTTGTCAATGACGACATGGCTCCCTTGCTTCGTTATCGCATTGGTGATAAAGTTCAGGACCCAATCTATGTCACAACCAAGTTTGCTAAATTTCCTAAGCATTATCAAAAACATATCCCAATCTTTTATGTTCCCATTCATCCAAAGGATAGAGACAAGAGAGATTGCCTTGCTTGGTCTGTTCTTCACGGAGCAGTTTCTTGTTTTAAGATCTCAGAGTTCCTAAGCAAGTGGGTAAAGCCAGACAAATTTTATGTTTCCTTTCCTTTCTCTGTTTTTTACTCTCCGGACCTCCGAGAATACAGACCCAAGATTAGGTCAAAAAACAACTTCTATGTGCTAAATTCTGGGAAGTCGGTTCAAGACAACCTCTATGCTTCCTTCACCTTCGGAAAGGAAGAATTCGTTAAATACAGGCGAATAATCAGGAAGAAAGGCACAGGAATGTTTGATCGCTCAAGTCCATTGGACGAAAGAGGTATGAATACGATAAAATTGCCAATCAACGAAAGATATTCTGCTCGTTATTTTGATTTGGGAGATGTTTTCACTGACCTAGACATTGGAGAAGAGAATTTTGTTGAGCCTAAATGGTATTACGATATTGGCACTTGGGAAGAGTATTGTACCTTCCTATCATCCGAGGAGAGCAAAAAAATAAAAAGGCCAAACCATCTTGTTATGAATTTTAGAGAATTTAATAAAATTGGAATTGACAATGAGGGTGAACCGTAGTATTTAGTATACATGATCGTACACAAACTAGAACACAAAAGATTGATGAATGAGCTTAACTATAAATATAGTGAAATTAAGCTCATTACCGAGACTCTACCAGAATTATATGGTGAATTTGAAGATTACTATAAGAATTTTCTAGAAGAGAAAGGTCTTTCAAAAGAGGAGTTGGAAAAGTCTGATTCACCTGAATTTGCCAAGTTCAAAGAGGAAATGAAACCCCAAGCACCAGAAACTGATGAAACTGGTATTACCATTGTTGAAGAAAAGACCGATGAGTATAAGCTGGGTAAAAAAGCTTTTACTAAGCTTTATCGAGAAATTGTAAAAAAAGCACACCCCGATAAGATCATGACAGAAGATCCCTTTTATCGCAATGAATTGACTATTCTATTTAAAGGCGCTACCTATGCTATGGACAAGGGCAAGTGGTCAAAACTTCTTAAAATAGCGGAAGATTTAGGCGTAAAACCGCCAAATTATAAAGAGATCAATCGCTTTCTGAAGAAAGAGGTAAAAGAACTAGATAATCAAGTTAAGCTCCATAAAAGGAAATTTTGTTGGAGACTCTACGAAGCAGAAGAGAAAAATGAAAAGGATAAGGTCATACAAAACTTTATTCATCAATTATTTGGGAGAAAGGTATGAGCATCATAAACACAATTTCTATAAATGATAATTATCATTTATTTGAAGACATGTCCGAAGAGGAAGATATTTATCTTGAGATAGATGATATTAGCGACTGTACTTTTGAAATTTGGACTCACCCAGACGGAACTCACAGCAGGGCCGTTATAAAGATATCCCGAGAAGACTTTGAGGAAATGATTGATGCCTATCAATCCGAAAACTGTTAAGATTGGCTCACTTGTCCGCGTTCAAGAAGGTTCTTACTTTTCATGGGAGCACCAACAATACATTAAAGTCTCATTCACCTCTATTGGAGTCGTCTTGGCTATTTTTCACTATAATGAGAACAGTTATCCCTTTACAATCTTAGGCTATGAGTTTTTAGCCGAGGTCTTTATTGATGGCCATCGTTTTATTGATGTCCCCAATTTTAAATTATATGATGTTGGCGATGAAAACATATAAATACAATCATCGTTCACGCATAGAAGAGTTCGAGGCTCTTTATAATAATTTTGAATATTTGTTTGATGCTTCCTTTTATGGATTTGAAATCGGTCCCGGCTGGTTTGAAATAATAGCTGATTTCGTTGTTAAGGCCGACAGGCATGTATCTGCTCATCCCGATAAATTCACAGATTTTCGTATTTTTCAAGTTAAAGAAAAGTTCGGTGGTCTTAGAATTTATGTCCACGATCAGGACCACTATCTAAATTCTGTCATTGCCCAAGCCGAGAGAGATGCTTATCTTGCTTGTACGGTATGTGGAAATCATGTTTATACGACACTTGGCTTCGGTGCTCAGATGTGCGAAGAACATTTTAATATGTTTTAAAAAACTTACATAAAAGAAATCGTATAATCTTTACATAAGGCATTTATTATGTAAAAGAACTTGACAAAACTTATCAATATGTTATATTATATGTATAATTCAAAAGGAGTAATTATGTTAGAACAAGTCCTTTCAAAAGTTCTAGACCTTCCTCACATTAGCAATGCGAAGGGTGCCCATGAATCAGCGGTTGAATCAATTCTTGAACAAGCAGGGCTTGACCTTGCGACAATTGAACAGTTAGGAATAAGCAAAAAAGCTATACGAACCGCGTCGGTTTCTCAAACAGTTAAGCCAAACATTTTTGTACCCCAACCTTGTGGTTCTCAAAGCTTTCCGGACTTTATTGTTTCTGATTCATCTGGTAAAATTTTCTACATCGAATGTAAAAGCTCTAAAGATGACAAAATTGTCTGGAATTCTGGATTTCCAAAGAAAGAAGCCATTTATATTGTTTCATCTGGAAAACAAAACATACAATCTGTAGTATTGGGTGAAGACATCTGGGATGAAGAAGAGGAGAGACTAGCTTTTGAAGCATTTAGTGAAATGAAAAAGATACAAGAGCAGTATTATGCTAAATTAAAGAGCATTGGCTCTAAGTTGCGCCCTTATTGTCGAGAAATGTATAATGATAGCAACAAGATTGCTGGTCATGAAGACAGAGAACAAAGAATACAGAGAGTATATGATTCTATTAGGGGAGATGTTAATGGCCAATCTATTAAAGATATCCGCAGAGTATTATAATCAAACTACTCTGGAGCATCGCAAAAAACACGGACAGTATTTTACTTCATCTGACATTAAAGATGAAGCACTATCATTGATTTCGTTTAATGATGATGATCTTGTTCTTGAAAACTCATGCGGCACAGGTGAATTTATTGATTCAGCGCTAAAACTGAATCCCAAAATAAACATGGTAGCTTACGACATAGATCAAAACCTAATCAACCTTGTGAATTCAAATTTTAATGTTACCTCTGAATGTAAAGATTATCTATTGCTAGACCATAATGCGCAATTTGATAAAATCATTGGCAACCCTCCTTACTTTCAAATGACAATAGCCGAGGCTACTAAGAAAGGATATAAAAAATATTTAGATGTATGCTTGGGAAAACCTAACATTTACGCCATGTTCATTAAGGCGTCCATTGACTCGCTCAAGCCTGAAGGCGAGCTTGTATATGTCGTGCCCACTTCCATGAACAATGGAAACGATTTTAGGAAGTTAAGAGAGTATATTGTTGAAAATACTAATATTGAAAACATGATTCTTTTTGATGAGAAACAATTTGACTCAGCACAACAAAATGTTATGATCTTTCATCTTAAAAAGCTCCGAAAGGGCGAAGTAAATAATGGCAAGTTCATTTTCATACAGTCTGGTATTTCTATTTTCTCCACTGAGGCATCCTTTTTAGAAGACTGTTTCAAGAACGGCAAGACACTAGAGGAATTAGGATTTGATGTTATGACTGGTAATGTTGTTTGGAATCAAAACAAACCATTGATGTCGAGAGATAACACCGATCTTGTATTAGTTTGGGCTTGTAATTTAGTAAACAACAAGGTGCTTCTTGGCGTTGATAAGTTAAATCAAGAACACATGTTGAACGAGGAATTAAAACCCAAGCACCAAAAGGGACAGTATGTTAAAAAAGAGGTAATTGATAAGGGCAAGACAATTGCCTTAAATTCAAAGCCTCTAACTAAAAAATGTATTATTGTTAATCGAGTAACGGGCGCCTCTGTTAATGCTAAGATCAGAGCAGCCATTGTTGATTTTAAGGGTAAAGAATTTTTTGTTGAAAACCATCTCAATTATATAACAACAACCGACAACTGTAATTTTACATTGGAAGACCTGTATGTTCAGTTGATAAAGCCCGAGGTTACAAATTTTATTAAGAAATTAACTGGGAATACTCAAATATCTAAAAAAGAATTATTGAAATTAATTCCCATTAAAATGCCAAAAGAATTTGACAAAACTTAGCAGTATGTTATATTATATACATAAAAGGAGGATTGATGGAACACTTGATGAACTGTCACGGGGAATGGGTAATCTTGCTCAATGCCCTTTATGCTTTGCCGGTTGTCGGCATTTGGTTACGATGTAAATTAGCACACAAACACACGGAGAACGAATAGTGGTTAAGAAAGACTTTTATTTAAATGGTGCCCATTGTGGCACCATGTATCATGGCGAGTGTCTTAAGCTATTATCAGACATCGGTGTTATTGAAAAACCAAATCCCAAAAAGACTGGAGAAACAAAAATGTTTCCCTTTTTTGAGAGGAACTCGGTTGAGGTAACAGTTACATCGCCACCATATAATCTTTGTAAAAGATACTCTGATTATAAATTATCAAAAACCAGCACATCAATGACTGAGAAGTATGAGAAATGGTATGATGATGATCTTCCTGAGTGGGAATACCAAGGTCAGCAACAAGCAGTTATGTTTCAGCTAATGAGGGTATCACGAAGCTCTGTGTTTTATAATCACAAGGTAAGGTTCGCATGGCACGGTAGAAATATTTATCGTACTCCCAACAATCTTCACCATCCAATGCATTGGCTTGACAAATTTCCAATTTGGTGTGAAATTATTTGGGATCGTTGCGGAATCGGTAACCCTTCCAATCGCTACCACACACAGGAAGAAAGGATTTATCAAATACAGAAACCCAGAAAGTGGAACAACAAAGAGCTTAAGCTCACAAACATCTGGCGGTTTCCTCCTTCAAGAAACGAAGGGCATGTATGTACTTTCCCTGAGAAGCTTGTTGAGAATTGTATTTTGCCTACAACCGATGAGGGAGACATCGTACTCGACCCATACATGGGCTCAGGCACAACCGCCATCGTTGCTCTGAAACACGGCAGAAGATTTATTGGCATTGAAAAGGATGAAGAATATTTCAACTTGTGCTGTATGAGGATACAGGAAACAATTAATTCTATTGAAAAAAGCTTGACAAACATAAACCAACATGATACATTATAGATAACAAAAGGAGAAAACATGGAAAGAATACCATTTGTAGGATTACATGCACACTGTGGGGTTGGTTCCCCATTTGATGGCTTCGGCTATCCAAAAGACCACATGAACTATGCTCATAGCAACGGAGCCAAAGCTCTTGCTCTCACAGACCACGGTAATATGAATGGATTAGTCTATCAGGTTATGCATGCGAAGAAGATGCAAGCCGAAGGTAAAGACTTCAAGCCAATCTTTGGTGTTGAGGCTTACTTCATTCCGTCTGTCGCTGAGTGGAAAGAGCAAATTGAAGTGTTCCGAAAAGATAAGAAGCTTGCCAAGCAGATTGATAAAGAGCAGTCAGGTACCACGATTGAGAACGAGGGTGCCTCCAAGGGCATCACGAAGCACGACATTAATAAGCGGAGACACTTGGTTCTTTTGGCTCAAAGCCAAACAGGTCTTAACAATATTTTTAAAATGGTCTCGAAGAGTTACACTGGAGACAACTTCTATCGCTATCCTCGTATTGACTTGGCTCTCCTTGAAGAGTATGGTGAAGGTGTTATCGCTGCTTCGGCTTGCCTTGGTGGTGTCTATGCTGGATGCTATTGGGAGAACCGAGACGAAGGCCCTGAAGCCGTACTCAATTGTATGCTGAAGGTTACAGAAGAGATGCAAGCTGTCCTTGGTGACCGTTGGTATGGCGAGCTTCAATGGAATAATATTCCAGAGCAACACGAATTAAATCAATACATAATTCAGGTTCACGAACGAACAGGGCTAAAACTGATCTCTACCTGTGATAGCCACTATCCTAGTCCGGAAGCTTGGCAATCTCGTGAACTATATAAAAGGCTTGGATGGCTTGGACGAAAGCCCGAGTGGGCCTCGATGGAGCTTCCTTTAACGGTTGATGAAGTTGGATATGAATTATATCCTAAAAACGGAAATCAAATGTGGGATTCATATAAGTTTTACTCGGAGGCATGTGGAGTAACTTATAATGACGACATCGTTTACCAATCAATCATCGAGACTGCTACGATTGCTTTTGACCGAATTGAATCTTTCTTACCCGATACTACTGTTCGGTTGCCTGATTTCGTCGTCCCTGCTGGCACTGACGATACATCTTATCTTGGGCAGCTAGCCTTTGAGGGATTGCTCTCGGTCTTAGGATCAAAGGGCATTAAACAAAACTCACCACAATTCAAGGATTATAACAACAGACTCAACTCAGAGCTTGATGTTATCAATGCTCAAGGCTTCGCTAAGTATTTCTTAACGATGAAAGCAATTGTGGATAAGACAAGCGAAGTTCAGCTTGCAGGTCCCGGTCGTGGTTCGGCTGCTGGTTCTCTTGTGGCTTATGCTCTTGAGATAACCCAAGTTGATCCCATTGAGTATGGTCTCCTTTTCTCTCGTTTCTTGAGAACAGACCAGACAGATATGCCTGACATTGATTATGATGTCTCTGACCCAATGGTTCTTAAAGAAAAGCTGATTGAGGATTGGGGTGATGATGTTGTTGTTCCTATCTCAAACTGGAACACGCTCCAGCTAAAGTCCCTTATCAAAGACATCTCTCGTCTGTATGAGATACCATTCTCTGAGGTGAATCCTGTCACATCAAAGATGATTTATGAAGCAACTCCATTAGCCAAAGCCCGTCATGGTATCAAGGCCGGAGTCTATACTCCAACTCTCAGCGAGGTTATGGAGTTCTCTGAATCTCTTCAGGGGTTCTTCCGTCAGTATCCAAAGATTGAGAAGCATTGCCGTGACCTAGCTGGTCAGGTGAAGTCTTGTTCTCGTCATGCCGGTGGTGTTGTGATTGGTGAGAAGCTCAGTCAATACATGCCGCTCATCGCATCCAAGGGTGTTCGACAAACTCCGTGGTCCGAAGGTCAGAATGTTCGTCAGCTTGAGCCTATGGGCTTCATCAAGTTTGATATCCTTGGGCTCTCAACTCTGCGAATGATTGAAGACTGCATTGAGAAAATACTTCGTCGTCACCACGGTGTCGCCAACCCGACCTTCAGAGACATAAGAAAATTTTATAATGAGAAACTTCATCCCGATGTACTTAACTTAGATGACCAAGCGGTTTATGAGAATATCTTTCACGATAAGAAGTGGATTGGTATCTTTCAGTTCACAGAGAACGGAGCACAAACATTTGCTAGTCAAGTAAAACCTCGTTCAATAATAGACATTTCTGCTATAACATCTATATACAGACCCGGACCTCTTTCAGCAGGGGTTGATCGGGAGTATGTGGAAGCACATAACAATCCAGAATCTGTTCGTTATTTAAATAACACAGTGCGTGAGGTTACACAAGAAACCCATGGCTTTTTGATCTTTCAAGAACAAATAGCTCTTCTTGCTCACAAGCTGGGTCGTAATCTAACACTAGATGAAGGAAACCTTCTAAGGAAGGTATTGACCAAGAAAGGAACAGGTAAAGGCCATGAAGTTAAAGAGAAGATATATCAAAAGTTTATTGATGGTTGCTCGGACAAGGGACTCCCAATTTCTCAAGCAGATAATTTATGGCAAACCTTTGAGTATTTCTCAGGTTATGGCTTTAATAAATCACATGCGGTAAGTTATTCAATAATTTCCTATCAATGCGCATGGCTTTGTAATTATTACAATGTAGAGTGGGTAGCATCCTTTTTGGATAAAGAACCCGAAACTCGTAAGGAGAAGGCCATAAATTTGGCCAAACAACACGGATATACCATACAGCCTCTGAATGTAAACAAGTCTCACCGATCTTGGGAGATTCTTGATGAACAAACATTGGTTGCTCCGCTTACAACTATCAAAGGCATGGGTGACAAAGCAATTGATCAGATACTTGCGCATCGTCCGTTCAACACAGTTGAAGAGTTTCTCTTTAATGAGAATATTGTTTACTCAAAGCTCAATAAGAAAGCTCTTGATGCTCTCTGTCGTGCTGGAGCGATGGCTGACCTGATTGATGATCGATTCACGGGAGACAAACACTTCTGGACCGCCACCTGTGTTGACCGGCCTCGCAAGTTGAAGAACCTTGCTGAGAACATTGAAAAGTATCGTCCCGAAGGAAACTTCTCTGATGATGAGCGTATTGATTTCTTGGCAAATCTCACGGGAATATTCCCAATGAACTTGGTTCTTGATGAAAATATACAAAGAAAGCTTGAGCAACATTGTGTTCCGCCAATCTCTGAGTTTGATCCCGAGCTTGGACTATGCTGGTGTATTGTCCGAGAAGTCACAAAGAAAAAAACAAAGAATGGAAAACTCTTCTATGTTGCGAATGTCATCGACAATAACTCAGTAGAGACAAAAGTTAGATGCTGGACCGTAAACCCAGATAGAGATATACTCTATGTGAATCGCCCTTACATGATCAAGCCTCAGTACAATGAAACATGGGGATTCTCAACACGAGGAGCCCTTAACCGTGCTTGGGTTTTATTAGGATAAAAACAACAGAATGGCCTTGACAAATGTTGAGGACATGTTATATTATTAATACAAAAAGGAGGTAGAGTATGAGAAACAATGTCAAAACAGGACATAAGAGTCAGCAATCATATGCCAATACAAGAACCACTGGTAAAGAGCAATACTATACCAATGAAGATGTGGTGGACATTTGCTTGGAAGAGGTACAGAAACATATAAACCTTGACGGTAAAACAATCTTAGAGCCATGCGGTGGCACTGGTGAATTTATAGAAGGACTCAGGAGATTAGGAATACCAGACAACAAGATAATCTCTTATGACATTGAACCAATGCACCCAATGGTAAAGAGAGGCAGCTATTTAGAACAAGATTTTTCTAAAATGGGAGACCTTGTTTCTATTACTAACCCACCATTTGGTCGGATGAGCAAACTGGCCAAGAAGTTCTTTGCCCATGCCACAACACACTCAGAGTATATTTGTTATTTGGTTCCACGCTCTTGGAGAAAGTGGACAACTCAGAACTCTCTCGATGCCAACTATCATCTAATTGCTGACATTGATATGCCTAAAAATTGTTTCTATTTACCAAACAATGAGACAACTAAGAAAGATGTTCTTAACACGGTCTTCCAAATCTGGCAAAGAAAAGACACAAAGAGAACAAAGATAGCAGTACCAGACAATGGATTAATAAAGAAGATTATACCTAAACTCACACAGCAAGAAGTACATAGAAAGATAAAGGAGACTCTTTATAGAAAAGTCAATGGACAATTTGAAGAAGTAAAGATGGATACATATAACCAAGTGGTTGTTAGAAGGCCGGATTATATAACAGGTGCGAATTTTCAAATAGTCCAATTCGGCCATTCATGTGGTGCCTGTAAAGACATCACAGAACATAGGGTCCAAGCTAAAACAACCACAATGTATCTTTATATTGATAGGGATGATGTCAAGGCAGCACTTAGAACAATAGACTTTTCTAAATATTACAATAATGTTTCTTATGTAAGTGCATTATCAATTCAAGAAATTAATTATGAACTGAACGAATGGTTCGGTTTACCCAACTTTAAATTTAATTAGGAGATAAAATGAAAGTTAAAATTAAAAAATTAGATGAACGAGCAACAATCCCAAGCTATGCCAAGCATGGAGATGCCGGTATGGATTTACGGGCCATCCGTTTCCAAAGAGATTCAGATGGAAATTATGTTTATTATACTGGCTTGGCCTTTGAAATTCCCGAAGGATATGTGGGCCTTTTATTCCCGCGATCCTCTATTTCAACGACTTCTCACTTCCTTCGTAATTCTGTTGGAGTTGTGGATTCTGGTTATAGAGGCGAGATTATGTTTAAATTTGGTTATGGTAGTAATATCAAATCTTATAGGGTTGGAGAACGAGTTGGGCAACTAATTATTATGCCTTATCCTTCTATTGAATTTGAAGAAGTAGAAGATCTATCTGATACCGAAAGGGGTGAAGATGGATTTGGCTCAACAGGCCAATAACAACACAGTCAGCGTATTATAGCTGAAAGGAGAACGAAGTGAACAGAGAACAGCGAAGAGCTAAAGCTAAGCACGAGAAAAAGTTTGGAACTGAAGCAAATGAAGAAGCAGCCCAAAAGGTTGCTCTATTTGGTAAATTGCCCGACGAATGTCAGGCTTGCTTAGCCGCATTCGATAAGAAAGATAAAGAACAGGTGATGTCGTGGAGCGTTGTAGTTAGAAATGATATTGAGCAAGTACGCTTATATTGTCCCGATTGCTGGCAAAAAGCAAGGGAAGTTGTACAGGCATATGAAAAAGAGAATGGTTATGGATCAAGAAAAGAAAAAAAAGATAGTATTTGATGATACAGATGTAAGACATGCTCAATTAAAAATACGCCTTCAACACGACAGTTTAACACAGGCGGGTTTTTTTAGAGCAATTATTACAGGTTATTTAGATAATAACAGTAATATTGTTAATTATCTTGCTAATTATAAGGAAGAGCACGGTATTCAAAATAAGAAAAAAAGAGCCCGTGTTGTAGAGGAGATTGAACAAGGAACGGACCTTCTGGAAAAATTTGGTATTAAAGATGATGAAGTAGAAAGCATTTTTGATATGATCGCAGAAGAATTTCCTGACCTTTAATGTCTTTTTCTACTTTTAGATAGTATTTATAGTAAACCTAGGAGATTTATATCATGGCTAAGAAGAAACTTTTAAGCGAAGCCCAAGTTCGCAAATTTATGGGACTTGCAAATCTAGATGCGAATATGTCTTCCAATTTCATCAGTGAAAACTGGGGTGAAAAGGAAGATGAATATAAAAGACACGATGTTGACGGCGTAGAAAAGAAAGCTGGTGACGAAGATGGTCATTATAAAGACTATGAAATGAACGAAGAAGAAGAAGAAGTTTCTATGGATGTAGAAGCAGAAATGGAAGAACCCGACGCCGAAGGGGGTGATGATGGTGTCGATGTTGAACTTGATGAAGATGAAGTTACTGCTGCTAAAGCTGCTTTAGATCAAGTGTCAGCCGTTCTTGCTAAATTGCTTGGCGATTCTGAAGGTGCCGCAGATGAAATGGAAATGGACGCAGAGATGCCTCCTATGGACATGGATGTTGAAGCTGAAGAAGAAATAGAGCTTGAAGAAAAGAAAGACAAAAACTGGGGCGGAAACAAAGGCGACTATAAACGACGCGATGTTGACGGCGTAGAAAAGAAGGTTGGCGACAAAGATGGTCATTATAAAGACTATGAAATGGATGAAGCCAAGATTGTTGCTGAAGTTACTCGTCGAGTAGCCAAGCGACTTAACGAAGCAGTTCGTGCTCAGAAAAAAGCTAATAAGCTTCTGGGTAAATAAATCTTTAGAAATTAGTTGACAAAACACATAAGCGTGTTATAATATAAGGGTGGGATTTTTCCCACCCTTTTTTATTGGAGGAAAAATGGAATTTATTCTTTATGGGCTATTTTTTATCACCGGCTGGCTTGTTCATTCAGTCGTTGCTTATGTTTTAAGCCTTGGATCTTCGATCTTACTTTTTCAAAGAACAATACAAGACTGTTTGTTGGTTGTGGCTAGAACATATGAAGGATATCTGATGGCTCAAGAATATAAGATGGAACACTTGCGCCTTGCTGGAAAGTCAGAGAAAGAATTAGAGATTGAACGAAAGATGGATGCAACAACGATGGCCTCAGTTCAAGCCACACTAATAAGAAATATTCTCCACAATGTTCCATCTAAATTTGAAGGATTAGTGGGGTTCAACGACTGGGATTCAGCAATGGGTGAGGTCACACGAATAATAAAAGAAAGAAGATAGGACTTGACAACAGTCACTAAACATGTTATATTAATAGTGTCATTAGGAGGAATTTATGACTTTTGGAAAACGAAGAAATAAGATAACTGAAGAAGAAGACGAAGATACAACAGCAGAAGAACAAGAAGAATCATCACAAAAGCTTAAGATTAATCTTGGCCAACTGTTAGGCGGTGGGGGCGGAGGCAAAGATCCTCGCATCCTTGGTCTATTTGGGTCAGTCGAAGAAGAGAAAGCAGGTGAACTCTGTTATCATCTTATAACAATGTCTGAACCAGAGGAACCCGATGAGGGAGAAAAAGCAGAGAAACCAGAAGACATTAAATTTTATGTCTCAACATATGGTGGATCAGCAGATGATATGTTCTCTATCTATGATGTCATGAACTTTGCTAAAAAGAGATGTGATATCCAAACCATAGGTCTTGGAAAGGTTATGTCGGCTGGTGTTCTTCTGCTCGCAGCAGGAACAAAAGGAAAGCGAAAGATTGGTCGTAATTGTCGTGTTATGATCCACGCAGTATCGGCTGGTAACATGGGCTCACTCCATAATCTTGTCAATGAACTAGATGAGATACAGAACCTTCAAGAGTCCTACATTGATGCAATCGTTGAGAACTCTAGCTTTACAAAGAAGACATTAAAGCGGCTCTTGGACCGTAAGGTAAATGTATATTTATCAGCAGAAGAAGCAATTGAACATGGAATTGCTGATGAACTGATCTAATTATAGTAAAAAGAGGTATAAAACATGGACAAATTCTTCTATAATAAGTCATCGGCTTCCAATTTGGGTTGGTCCCCTGATTGGTTTGGTGCTTCTTCATTTGATGAAGATTTGCTCCGTAAAGTACGCAAGTTCCAACGAGACCACCACTTAACTGCGGACGGTCTCGTTGGCCCTTCAACTCATAGACGCATCTGGACCGAGAGAGAATCACTCTTAAAGGATTATTATCCCCCCACAATTGATTCCAATATAAGTGAATCATTTATTGTTGCCAATAACGACTTTCACGAAATTAATTGGCCTAAAGTGGTTCTTCCTTTCTCGGGTCAAGGACTAAAACTTACAAGAGGATTTAAGATTGTTAGACAAAAGCGAGAAGTAACGAGTTTTGTTTCTCATTGGGATGTCTGCCTTAATACTAGATCTTGCTACAATGTTCTTAAAAAACGAGGCATCTCTGTTCATTTTGGAATTGATAACGATGGAACAATTTATCAGTTTATGGACTGTAATCATATAGCATGGCATGCTGGTGGATCAAGGTGGAATAATAAATCAATTGGTGTCGAGATATCTAATGCTTATTATCCTAAATACCAAACATGGTACAAGGCACACGGCTATGGCCCAAGACCTTCTTGGAGAGGCAAAAAAGTTCACAATGGAGTTTTAGAGCCCTTCTTGGGTTTCTACGATGTCCAGTTGGAAGCACTCAAAGCGTTAATGGAAGCTATACATAACATTTACGGTATTCCATATGTATGTCCCATTGGAACTGATGGCATGACAGCCACAGGTATTGATAGTAAAGCAGCCGCTGGCAACTTTAAGGGATTCGTATCTCACTATCATCTAACTAAGAGAAAGATTGATTGTGCCGGTTTGGACCTCAAAGCACTACTAAAGGAAATAAAATAATGGATAAATTTAAAAAACTCGATCAACTGATTGAACAAGTCTTGGCTGAGAGA
>Ga0209632_10000225_pt1 | contig 58909 bp, 52 predicted proteins | sample COG_10_FD_184754 | JGI IMG/M metagenome (GOLD analysis project Ga0209632, IMG submission 184754) | Pelagic Microbial community sample from North Sea - COGITO 998_met_10 (SPAdes) (version 2) | ecosystem: Environmental > Aquatic > Marine > Neritic zone/Coastal water | place: Helgoland, sampling...
ACATTCAACTAATTTATCATAAAGTTCCTTATCATAATCTTGATTTAATAAAACATTTGAAACAATTTTTTCAATTTCTTCTTTATTAAAGTGTTTATGTTTATGTTTATTAATAAAGTTATTAATCGTTACTTTAATGTTATTCATTAATATATATATAATATATTTCTTTATATTATAATAATTTTAAAATATTTTTTTCCAATGTTGTCAAGTCATCTTGAGTATAGTTTGTTAATATCCAATCATTGATATCAATATTGATATCTTCTAAGAAATCATCTCGATAGCTAGATATATTTTTACTAAAATCTCTAATTAGATTTTTAAAACTTTTTGCTTGTAACTTTATATTATTAATTAACTGTTTTACTAAAGTCTCACTATCTATATCTAAATTTAATAATTTTTGATAACAATACCAAATACACCAAGCTGTACAAAATCCATTTGGGTCACCTATTTTTTTACATCTATGATCTTCCAAATTCTCAATCATAGAAAATCCAATAATAGGTAAATAGTCAGAAGGCTTAATATATGTGATATCTTTATCTATGTTTTTAAATTTTTGTTCTAATATTGAATCAAGAAGTTGAGGATTATAATCATAATTCATAGGTGGATTTTTACCATTTGGTTCAAATCTTTCAATTATATTTTTAGTTCTATCCCAAAATAGTATATTAGTATGTGCACCTTGTGATGTTTCGATTCCAATTGGAATAACTATAACTTTACTATTATTAGTAATTTCTTTTTTAATAACTAATTCAAAATATTCTGGAAAGAAAATCTTTTGATACCCCCAAATAATCATACTATTAATAAAATCTAATTTATAATTAAAGTTAATTCCCATCTTACTATAAAATTCTTCGATATTATCATTCGTACTAAGAGGATAGTCTAGAACTAATGATATAGTTGGATATGATTTTTTTAACCATAATATTCCAAATAAGGTATCAATAGGAAATCCACTAAAAAAACAATCTTTCAAGACTAATCCCGAGTCTAAATCAAAATTTAATTCTCTCATTTTTGGCAAAGAACGATTTTCTTTTAAAATGGTGCTTTTAATTTTATTTAAACAATCTTGAGTATTTTTAAGTTTGGTAAGTTCATTCGAATTATTTACTGATTTATAGGAACCTATGTTATTATCCTTAATATAAGAACATTTGATTTCCCAATCAATTATTAAATTTTTACTAGATAGTATATTAAAAAAAGATTGAGCTGCTATCTCTAATATTTTATCCTTATTTTCTACTTTGTTGTATATTGTGTGTCCTTTATAATTTTGAATAAAAATATTTAATTCTTTAAGAATCAATTCGTCTTCAACTGAGTCAATTAAAGAATATTTAGTTAATAGATGCAGACAAGTATTACCTTGATGATTTTGTATATTTAAATTTGTTTTTTTAATTAACTTTTTAAGTATATCTTTATTAACATTTTTACCATAGTCGATTAAATACATATGTAAAGGCGTATTTCCATCCAAATTCGTAAAATTAGTATTTATTTTATCAAGACTAATGTAGTAATTAAGAAGTTTATGATTATTATCCATAGTAGCAATACAATAATGTAATAAATTATTACCCAAGTAGTCAGATATAGTAACATCACCTCCTAATTCAATTAGTTGTTTAATATAAACTTGTTCATTATTTCCAGTTAATTGGTGTAAAGCTGTTAATCCTTCTTTAGTTTGATTATTAATATTTATTTTGGTTTTATTTAATAAATAATCAATAATCTTATAATTCGAATAATTAATACTAGATTGTAGTAAAGTCTCGCCTTCATTATTTTTCATATTAAAATTAGAAAAAATATCAAAAAGTTTCATTAGCATAGTATTACGTTCATATTTCAAACAATAAAAAAATATATTCTCTCCTTTAGTATTTGAGATATAAGGGTCTCCATTACTCTTAATTATATTATCAAATGCTTTTATATTATTAAATATAACACAGTAATGCAAAGCTGTTCTCCCTCTCACATCCTTTTTATCTAATATTTGAATACCAATTTGTTTTGAGCTTTTTTCAATTATTAATGCAAGTATATTCATTTTATCAAGTTTAATTTGATTATATAGAATTGTGGTTCCGTTAGTATCAATTATATCTAAAGATATTTCTTTTGTTAAGATAGTTTTAATTAACTCATAATCTCCTGTATCTAAAATATGTTCTATTAAATAATTACCAAAAGTATCTTGAATATTAAGTTGTATATTTTCTTCATTTTTTACAATTTTTATTATATCATTATATTTTCTTTCTTTAATTTTATCAAATAAATTAATCATTAAACTATTTGATATAATAATTTTTAAAATAATATATCTATTTTTCCAGGTATAACTACACGATAGTCAACACCTTTACCACTAGTTGGATTTAATCTTTCAATTCTAAAAATATCCCCAGCCTTTGCATTATAATATCTGGACATTCTATCTGTTGTGAATATTTTTTTTAAATTACGTATCTGAATATGTTGTAATAATTCATCTTTCTGTTCACTATTTATTAGAGTATGTTTTGGAATAATATCTTTGGTTGGAATATCTTCCATAAATTCATATTGGAAAAATCCTTCACTGTTTGGATAATTTTCCATAATTTGTTTAAATGTTTTTTTACTTGGTTCTTTTACTATTACTAATTTTAATAAATTAGTATTACTACTTAAAAATTCATCAAGAGGTGAATTTTGAGTGATAGAGGTAACCTTACCATTAATTAGATAAATAAGAGAGTTTGTATTATTATCTAATTTTATCTGGATAGATTTATTTGAAACAATAGTATCTTGGATAGCATTGAATGATTCTTCGACATCAGAAATCATATTTCTTCGAGATAACATCTTGATGATATTTTTAATAATTAACTGATTGGTTTCTTTTTCTGTAAACATTACATTAGTTAGGTTCATACTTGATTACTTATAGAAATTAATCTTTGAATTGTTTTTTTTTCAATATTTTTATATTTATCAACCTAAATGTTATTTAAACATAAATATCATTAATGAGGAAAAATAACTATGAATTAAAGATTTTATCAAATGAAGAATCTGATAAAAAATATAAAAAATTTATAGATTTATCAAATAATGAGAACCCAATTAAAAATAAAGATTCAGATGAATTAGTAAGCGACTCTGAAAATATAGGAATAAATAATAAAGATCCATTTAAAATTTTATTACAGATAGTTACAATTTTTGATGAAATAAAAAATTTAATTAAAAAATTTAATAGTAATATTAATGAGTATTATTACAAATTAAATATGAAAAACCAAGACGCTGATGATTTATTATTTTATCATTCAATTATATTAGATTCAAAAAAATATTTTATTAAATGTTATAAAATAAGAGAAAGAAAACTAATATATGATTTAAATAGTATATTAAATATGATTTATAATAATATGCCAATTAATGAAATAGTAGAAATAAATAGAACTACTTTAAAAATATTTAAAAAAGCTTATAATAAATTAGGAAAAGATGTTAAAAATAATAATACGAATACTGATAAACCATTATGGATTAAGAATGATAAATTAAAATATATTGAAACTATCAAAAGAGAAATGAATAGAACATTTACTTACCATCAAAATATTAATTTGTATCTTAGAGATTCCTTAATTACTGAGATTAAATTCTTCAAAATGAATACATAACTTTATACAATTAAATAATTTATTAATAAATAAAATTTATTTCTATTTCTATATATATTTATAATAATGGAATGGAAAATAAAAAAGATAAAGAATAAAAATTCAAATTATGATTTTAGAATGATATCTAATACAAACAATTTTTCACAAATAAATTTTTTTAAATGCAGTTATTTTAGAATCTTAGTATCATTATCATCATATTTATCAGAAGGTATTATATTATGTGATTCTAAACAATTTCAAATAAAACATGATAAAAATACTCCGGCTATATTTAATTTTTCTATCAATAATAATTCTGATAAATCACAAAAGTCCTATTTAACACTTGATAATAAATTGTCAAAAGTAATATTTTATAATGATAAAAAAAAAATAGATATTAGATTATTATCATTACCTGATACAAAAGTCTTTTTTACTTTATTTCAATATGAGGAGGTTAGTAATTTATCAAAATTTTTAAATGCTAATAGTGAAGCTTATAAACATATAAATAACACAAGTGTTAATTTATATTTAATAACAGGTTGGATAAATTTTGATGATGGATATAATTATTTAATTATGGATTTATTAAAGTATGATAGCAGAAGTAGAAAGACCGTATTAACCAGGTGTAAGATATTAGATAAAACGATATTAAAATCATTACATAAATTAAAGAAAAATATTAAAAGTTATTGTCTTTTATTAGTAGAATTCGTTGAAGGAACAAGTATTAAAATTAAATATATAATTCCTACCACGATGGATGAATATATTACTTACCTATATGATCTAATGTTACCTTATAAATATGATTTTAATGATTTAGATAAAAAAGATAATAAATTACAAAGTATTGTTTATAAAGATAATGATATCGAAAGAACTGCTTTTGCTATAGACCCTGATGGAAGTAAAGATAGGGATGATGCAATTGCTTCATTTTTTCTTAAAGATAATAAAATTACCTATGACCTTAAAGAGGCAACACATATAAAATTGATTGTTCATATTTCAGATACATTACCATACATAAGTCCAAAAGATAATAATTATTACTATCATTACAGTAAATATAAATGTAATACAGATTACTTGGATAAATATAATTTACCAATGATGGATAGAATGTTATCAGAAGAAAATTTATCATTAGATGGTGATAATAATAGTGCCATAACTATTAATCTTATTTATAAAATTATTGATAAAGAAAAATTTATAATAAGACCATTCCCAGAAAATGTAAAAATTCATCGTAGTGAAAATTTAAAAATTATAGGAACCACTTATAAGAAATTTTCAGAATCATATAATTTGAAAAAAATGAAAGGTTTTGATAACTCTAGTTTTAACGAAAGATATATTATAAATTGTAATAAAAAATTAATTAGAGATTACAATGAATTTATTTATGAAGGTAGTAGTATGTTTCCTAATAAATCAAAAGAACATATTGCCAATAATTTAAAACAATTATATATATTTTTCGTCAATTCTCTTAATCATACGGGCAAAGATACTTTAATCAAAATACCATCTAATTTAACTAGAGAAAAACATTTTGACACTTGTAATATATTCTTAGAATTTTCACCTGTTGATATGTGGAGTCATAGTTTAATTGAGTATACCGCATTAGAGTCTAACATTTATTTCTCTTATTTAATGTATCTGATAGCTAAAAATAAAATACAACCAACTAACAATATTTTTTCTTTCGATTATAAAACTATTCATGATATAAATGACACAGTAGGTAGTAAAAATCAAAAATTATTAATTGATAATATTACTAATGATAAAGTTGTTAAAGTTTCAAAATGTGGAATTTATAGAAATTTATATACACCTGGTAAAATAGGAAGTAATTTAGATTTTTATATTAATGAAGAAATTAAAGGCATGATAGTTAAAATGATTAATAGTAAAGATAATATTAAAGATATAATTGAAAGATTCTTGGAAAAGTTTAATTATAAGGTAATAAAAAATAATCCGAATGTAACTAACTTTTTGAAATTAATACTCGCATTACGACAAACTTTACTGTTATTTAATGCTAAATCAAATTTAGATATTTCAAGTAGAATGATATCAAAAGAAATTAAAATGAAAGCTAAATATGATTTTTTCCCTTTTTCACATTTGGATATTTGTTCGGTATTTTATACTCATGCTACATCACCTATGAGAAGATTCGTTGATATTAATGTTCATAACTTTATATTTGATAAAAAATGCAGGGATTATATATATGCTAATCTAGATTTAGATGGAATTAATATTTCAGTTAATACTGGTAAGTTTATTCATCAATTAGTTAATAACCAAAGGCTTGTTGAATTAATAGATATTAATAGTCAAAAGAAGAAATTAATAATGGATGCAGTATTAATAGATAAAAAAAGAAATACAATTGGTTTATTAGAGATAGTTAATTTTTATAGTTTTAATGAATCTTTTAATTTGGATGAAAATAAAACGAAGGTAATACTAAATATTGATAATTATAATTTACCAAATATGAAAAAAGCAAATGAAACAGATAAAAATTTTAATATATTTTTCCACATGTTAAGAAAAGAAAGTGAACATATTCGTGCCAAGTGTCAAAAACTATTAGAAAAATTATTTAATCTTAAAAAAATTAACAAGATATGCTAATTTCATTTTCATATAAAGCGAAATCATGTTAAATATAAATGGATGATAAAATTATAATAACACTTGTCGGTTTACCTGCTCGTGGAAAAAGTTTTACCTCTAATAATTTATCAAGATTTTTAAATTGGTGTGGGATTAATTGCAAGGTATTTAATAGTGGTGATTATCGCCGTAACCTATTAGAAGGGTTTCAAGATGCAGATTTCTTTAATAAAGATAATAATGATAAAAGAGAAGAGATAAGTAAATTATGTTTTAATGAATTATTAGATTGGCTAAAGAAGGATGGAAGTGTGGGGATATTTGATGCAACTAACACTAATGTTCAAAGAAGAAAATATATTTCCGATAAAGTTAAAGAATGTAATATAGGTAATTTAATTTTTATTGAGTTAGTTACTGATGATACTACTATTATTGATAATAATTTGCAATTAAAGTTAAAATCACCTGATTATATTGGTAAAGATAAAGAGTATGCATTAAATGATTTTAAAAAACGATTAGAACATTATATGAAAATTTACCAGACTATAGGAGATGAGGAAGATATTAATTATATTAAGGTTATCAATTTTACCGAAAAATTAATGATTAAAAATGTTGTAGGAGCCAACGAAAGTTTAATTAGTTCATATTTAATGAATCTAAGATTAAATAAACATCCAATTTATTTAACAAGACATGGTGAAAGTATTAATAATACTAAATCTATTATTGGAGGTGATTGTTTATTATCTGATAAAGGAATAGAATATTCTAAAAAGTTAACAAACTATATTGAGACTGATATTAATGATGATTTTATTATTTTTACTAGTTGTTTAAAAAGAACAGTTGACACAGCAAGGTATTTTAAATCTAAAAAATGTGAATCAAGGTTATTAAATGAGATTCACGCAGGAGTTTGTGAAAATATGACAATAGATGATATTAATAAAAAATATCCGAAAATTATTAAAGAGAGAAATGAGAATAAATTAAAATTTAGATATCCGGAAGGTGAATCTTATTTGGATTTATTAGAAAGATTACGATATTTTGTTTTAAAAATTGAATCTTATAATAAACCTATTTTAATAGTAGCACATAATGCTATTATTAAGGTATTATTAGGATATTATAATAATATTAATCATGATAATATCCCTCATTTAGTTGTTGATTTAGGTACAGTAATTAAACTTGTACCAAATTCAAAAAATTATTCAGTAGAAGAAATTAAGTTATAAAAATATATTCTTAAAAAATTAATAAAAAGTTTCAAACCGTATATTATATTTTAATCTTAGTAATTATAATATAATGTCTTATTTTTATAAAGAACCCAAAGTAGAATTTAAAAAAGTAACATTTAGTAGTAGCGATTATCTGTATATTAAAATAGAAGATCCTAATGCTTTGGAAAGAGACCAAGAAAAGTTTTGGATATATGTTGAATTAAAAAGTTTCTATATGATGAAAGATGGTAAAAGTTTAACATTAAGTAATCATCTTGGTAAAGTGTATACTTTATCAGGATATTCTGAATGTATGGTTGAAAATTGGTCAAACCGAATTAAAGATACAATAAATTTTCCTTAATGTAATATTTTTAATAATTCTTGATTACAAATATCTAATGTACTTACAGTACTAAAAATTAATTTAGTACACTCGGATTCATCAAAACTATCATCTAGTAATATTTTATAATTTAAAATAATTTTTTTATACATTAAATTATTTATAATTCCAATTAATCTTTTTTTTGTTTTTAAATCATAGGAACTTTTTACAATATTATCTATTTTTTTAGAGATTCTTTTGAGGTCAGAATCGTTATTATCATCTAATTCGTACTTATGTTCATTTTTTAATATATCATTATTATCTTTTACTATTTTATAATGTTCATAATCATAATCCTCCTCATCATCATCCTCATCATCATCATCATCCTCCTCATTATATAAATCATCTCTAAATAAATCTTCATCTTCATCATCCTCTTCAATATCATCAATATTTAGTTCTGGTGAAGATAGTTCGTCCATATCAGGAAAGTTTAATATATCATTATATTTGATGTTTTTAGGAGATAGATTATCTTTGTTTGGAACAAGTCCTTTTGGAGAATATAATAATTTTGGAGATATACTTTTCCTATTTGATTCAGTATTATTATCTAATATATATTTTTTATTTAACTTTGGTAATAATGATGGATTCATTTGTATTATTTTTCTTTCAAAAAAGTCAGGTGTTGTTCTTACTTTATTAAGTAATCCATAAGTATAATTTAATGTATCGACAGAGTCATAAAAATATGGAAATCCTGAATGTATAGTACAAATAATTAGATTTTTATTATTAATTATATCCTTTAATAATCTTGTTAAATCCGATCTTCTATATGGCATGTATGATTTTCCATAGCTACGAAAGCATTCTTTCAATGCTAATAATGATGAATTAATGAAACTTGTTTCAAGTTCATTAATTTTATCAAACATTGCTGGTTTCCTTTCATTTCCAGCTAAATCAACTACTGTATACTTTTTATTATCTTTATAGAGATAAAGAACTAAATGAGATCGAGATGAGGTCGTGTTATGTTTCGATTTACCACATGTTCTAGATTCTAAAATTTTAGATTTTATATAATTAATATTTGTTGGGGTCACCTTTTGTCTAGTAGAGTTATAACAATTATCTTCTTTACCATTAGAGTATAGGATTATTTTACTTTTTGAAAACAAATCATAATTACCATTATGACAAATATCGATTGCATCTAATTCATAAGTATGACCAAAGTCTTCAGATATTAAATCAAAAATACCTTTAGTATCTTCATTTCCAAATGTTGTATACGTTTTACCACTACCTGTGTGACCATAAATAAATACTCCAAAGTTATTTTTTAATTTATTTTTAATTTCTTTTTCATAAATTTCTTGAGTTTTTGAATTATGATCATAGAATTTATCCAATTCAAATTGGTATGGTTTTATAATACTTTCACATAAAAGATTTTTAGATCTTTTATAAAGGTAAACTTTCGAGTCAGAAACCAGTTCAATATTATCTTCTTTGGGTGGTTTTATACGACATATAATTCTTACCATTATATATACTAGTATATAAAACATTATTTGTTTTTAACTAAATTTATAGATATATTTTTAAAATATTAGTTAATATATTATTAATATATTGTTATGTTTATTTCTGGAATTAAATAGTGATTACCAGATATAACTTGTAAAAATAAAAATTGATTTCAGATATTTCTATATATATATACTTTATTTAATGCAATCCACAACTGAAATTGAATTCTATAATAACCGTATTAACTCGGATGTTTTAGATTATCCAAATCATTGGCCTACATCTAGAAATATTAAAAAGATTATTGCAGACTTTGATTATATTGAAGCTGGTGCACGACTAAAGGATAATCACGAATCTATAATAGGTCGAATAATGTTAAAAAGGTCGGCAGGGAAAAACTTATTTTTCTATACGATTCTAGTCAATGATCATAATTTTCAACTAATGTCAGATCTTAGTACTTATGAATCTGAAGAAGAATTTCATCGAACTCATAGTTTAACATATAGGGGTGATATAGTTGGAGTACGAGGATATATAGCCAAGACAAAAAAAGGTGAACTATCAATTGTACCAGTACATATGAAGATTCTTGCTCCTTGTTTACACATGTTACCACATCTTCATTATGGAGTGGTTGACAAGGAAATAAGATACTCTAATAGATATTTAGATTTGATGTTAAATAAAGAAGTTAGAGATATTTTCAAGACACGTCATCAAATTATTTCAAAGATTAGAAACTATTTGATTGAAAGAGATTTCATTGAAGTAGAAACTCCAGTCTTATCAAATCAAGCTGGAGGAGCTACAGCAAAGCCATTTATTACACATCACAATGCTATGAAACAAGATATGTATATGAGAATTGCACCTGAACTTTATCTGAAACAATTAGTTATTGGCGGATTGGACCGTGTTTTTGAAATTGGTAAGAATTTCAGAAATGAATCTATTGATACAACCCATAATCCAGAATTTACTGCATGTGAATTTTATATGGCTGGAGCTGATTATTATCAACTAATTGAAATGACACAAAAAATGCTTGTTGATATGGTCACTCAAATTAGGGGTAGTGCAAAAGTAGAATGGATGGGTAATGATATTGATTTCACTTTACCATTCAAACAGATTGATATGATGGACGAGTTACAACTCGAGGTTAGAGAAAAATTAAATGATGAAACTTTTATTCTACCTGATTTAAATTCAGAACATGCGTCAGAAGAATATCATAATTTACATACCATGTTAGGTCTAAAACCAGAACCACCTTTTACCTTGAATCGGTTAGTAGATAATTTGGTAGGAGAGTTTGTAGAACCGAAATGTATTCAACCAACGTTTCTAATGAATCATCCATTAATTATGTCTCCATTAGCCAAGCCTCATCGACTAGATTCAACTAAAACGGAAAGATTTGAACTTTTTGTTAATGGTAAGGAAATTTGTAATGCTTATACCGAATTAAATAATCCAATAATTCAAAAGCAAATGTTTGATAAAATTTCCAAACAAAAGGAAGGAGGTGACAGTGAAATCCCCCCAACCGATTACAATTTTGTTCGTGCTTTGGAGTTTGGTCTTCCACCTACAGCAGGGTGGGGAATTGGTATAGATAGATTAACCATGATTCTAACTAATAAGGATTCAATTAGAGAGGTCATCTTATTTCCAACCAGAAACTATAATGTCCAAGAACCCACGTTAGCGGATGGTATTATTAGGGTTGACCCTGAACCATCAACTGATTAAAATATTATTACTTTACATCCCTAAAAAGTGAACTGATTAAAAAAATTGAAAAAATTAAAGTATTAATCATAATATAGTATTTTTATGGAAGAATGTCCAATTTGTCAAGAAAACGTAACACTCCAAAATCTATCATGTAGTCATGATATCTGTCGCAGTTGTTTATCTGAGTGGGTAAGATGCGGTGGCTCAAATTGTCCCATCTGTCGTGCTAATATAGACTCCAATATCTTAACTAATAATTTTGCTTTGTCAGATTTAGTTAATTCAGAAGTACATCATTTAAATATATCTATTTCAAGTCCAAAAGGTACTTCGATACCAGTAACTAACGAAGAATTTTCAACTATAACTGAATTATTCGGTAATGCATCTCAAATAAACCATATAAATCTAAGTATTGGAAATAAAATTATGTTTCAAATGTACAAAAGTAACTGTTGGTTTTTTGGAATCATATCAAATGTTGAAGGTACCTCTATAGATATTAAAAATTGTATTTTTCTACAAAGGTATAATGGTTCAATCTATAATACAACCCCATCTCGTAGGAATATTCAATATGAAAACCGAGATAGTATTTATTTAATTTCACGATAATATCTTAGGATGATTTATTGTATATTCTTTAAACTCTAAAAAAATTGAATAATATTTAACTATTAACATATGTTACAATATTAATGGTATTAATGAGAGATTTAAAGCGTAATAACCATTGTATTGCTTATAGCAAACAATGCAATTCAGAAGTTAAATGTTATTTCTGCGGAGGGTCCCATCTTTGCAGAGAATGTCCACAAGAAACATTGTTGGCACCGATATTAAAAAAATATATTGGAAGTATAATGGAAGATTTCATAGGAGATAATTTTTGTTGTCCGTCGTGTAATAAAAAACAGATGACTGTATTGGGAAATCATTCACCGTCGCTTGATATAGTATGTCAAAGTTGTGAAAGAAGATTTGAGGTCAAATCCAAATGTCTTAGTGTAAATAATTTACCAAAAGATATAAATTTGCCTCATGGTAATTACGAAGATTACAAGAAAAGACAGAGTAGTGGTCTTGATTTGTTTGTAATTATCTATAAAGTTGACAGAATAAATAAGAAAATAACAATTAGAGAAGTTCTTTATTCTAAAAACAGTGAAATTCTAGAAAATAATAATATAAAGGTTGTAAAAAGACATAAATCACATCTATCAACTATTTCTATTCAAGATAGAAATTTAATAACTAAAATGGATTTGAATAGATTATATCAATTTGATTTTAGTTCAATTATAGAAGATTATTTACAGACAACCGATTATATTGAACAACTTCATACTCAGTTAAATGAAATGACAGTATAACATGTGATTATAAACTATTAATTTATTAAATTATAATAAATATACGCAGTTTTCTTAAAAATGAATTATGTTCATATAATAAAAAAATTGATATATTTATTGTGAAGACAGATATCTATTTAGTGTAATGAATCCTTTTGAAAGAGAAGAAGAAACTGTAATTCTACAAAAAGAAAATGATATAACGATTTGGAAAGAAAATCGCGGAAGAAAAATAAACACTTATATTACCGGATGGAATATTGATATTGAAGATTTAAAGAGTTATCAAAAAGAATTTAAACAATCTAAAGGTTGTAATGGGAGTATTAAATCTGATGAGGATACGCCTAAATTACATTTTCAAGGTGATAAAGTAAATGAATTTATTATATTTATGATATCCAAAGGAGTTAATGAAGATACCATAACATTAAAAGGACAATAAAATATAGTTTATTTTATGAGTATTATTTTATGAGTATTATTTTATGATATAAATTGACAAGTTATGTCGGCAAATATTAATCAATGATTATTTTTAAAAATAAAAATTGATTAATACTATAATTGAATATATGATGCTATTATAATGTCATATTTAGAAACCTTAATGAAAACAGAACCTCCTACAGGAGATTACCGTAAAGGATTTATTAAATGTCAACAAGAACCAAGAACTATTGTTCCTATTATTGAAGACAATAACACTTTGAGTCAAGAAGACGTTGAAGGTCAGAATAAAGAAAGAAAACCTTTTCGTAAAACTAATAAGAATTTAAGCCAAGAAGTTGGCGAAGATCAGAATAAAGAAAGTAAACCTTTTCGAAACACTAATAAGAATTCTTTGCGTAAACCTGATAGTAAATATGAGAGTTCTAAAAAGACAAGCGGTAAGACAGATAGAGATCCATCCTATTCAAAAGCTTTTCAAAACGCTCAAGAATCATTAGTTAAAAGTTGTCGTCCAAGTAAAGATGATCATTCTATTATTTCTCAATCTATCAAATATATTCATAATTGGAACGGACATCATGTGAAAGTAGATGTTACAGATGATGATATCGTTATTAATATGGAAGAAAAAGAATTTAAGTTTTCTAAGAAACGATTCCTATCAAATAGAAATTTTCAAAGAGATGTTATTGATGAATATGCTAGCGCGTACGGGAATGTCTACCTAAAATTCTTTCAAAAGAAGGATGATGATGATACATATACTATTCATGTTAAAGCAGGAAGGTAAATTCATTCATGTTAAAACAGGAAGGTAAATTCATTCTTCATAAATTATTTTAATACTACTTGATTGATTAGTTATTTTAATGTTATCCATAATATTATTAATATTATCTATATGTATTTCAATCTGTGATCTATAACAGTCAATACAATTTAATAAGTATGGAGTTAAAGGAATTAATTTAAAATCTTGACAATTTTCAATATCAATCCCACAAATAGTACTTGAACAATTTAAAGTAATATTCTTTGATTTTAAGAATATTAACTTATTTATTTTAGAATCAATAGTTATATTGATATTTTTACATCTTTTAAAAATCAAAGAATCCTTATTTTTCAAATAATTCTTAAAATTAAGGTCTATATCCTGATAATCTGATATTATAATATGATTATCAAAAAACATTTACTAATTTTATTGAGAATATAAAAATTAATAGGTAATATAATTCTCTTAAAAGAATATTATTAATTTAATAATAACTATGGAAATAATAGAGAAAGAAAATATTACTTATTCCTATTTACCTATTAAGACTGGCGAACTAAATCCAATATTAGAATTATACAGAGGAAAAATATATGCAAATATTTTAAAAACTTTTATTTATAGTTGTATAAATAATTTAGGGACAAAAATATTCTCAATTAAGAAATCTTATCCTAGAACAATTACCAATCTCTTGTCATCTTGGTTTTTTACTTTATATTCAACCTATGATTTTACGGAAGACCCATTCTTCCCTAATAATTTTAAAAATATAACACCATTAAGAAAAACTTTATTAGATTTTATAAAATATGATGATACTATTGTAGATTATGAAACAAAAATAGATACTATTCTAAATAATTTGATAAATGAATATTCTTATTCATTAACCAATCTAGAACAGTATAAAAAGAGTGATTACTACAAATCAAAAAATAAAAAGTATGAAATAACAGTTAAAAAAATATATCAAACTCGAGATGGAAAAGATATTATGTTTTATACGTTTTTAATTACCTATCCTTTTAAATTAAGAGATAAGAGACAAGAAAACATTATTAACAATATTTTAATACCATATTATATTTATGACAAGTTGAAAGATAGATATACTGGACCAGAGGGAAGATTTAATGAATATTTATGGATTATTATTTATAGATATCAATTATTAGGTTCAAATAATAACCAGCTTGGAGTACTTCCGAATGTATTAGATAAAATGAATAATGAATTTAATTTAGATTTTGAATGTTTTGCATCATCAATTAATGCTACCTCAAAAAATTATTGTTCTATTTATTACGATGTTGAAAAATATTTTGGTTCTTCAGGTAGTTTCTTTAATTTAAAATCATTATCTGGAACCTTTGGATTTAACCCACCATATCAAAAAGAAGTTATGGACAAAGGTATAGATAAGATTTTATCAGAATTAACTTGTGCTAATAACAATAATAGAAAGTTAACTTTTATTATAACTATTCCAATATGGGATAAATTGGGGAAAAAAATCATGAAATATTCTCACCCAGAGAAAAATAATTTACCAATAATAGAGTATGAAGATTTTACATCAATAAACACAATTTTAAAAAGTAATTTTTTTAAAGCCAAATTAATGGTACCAAAAGATAAATTTACATACTTAGATCATAATTTTCATTTATATAAAAATGTAACTATTCAACATACCTATATTTTAGTTGTATCAAATGAAAAAATAGATTATCAAACAGCTTTGAATAATTATATTTTTAATGTTGATAATAATGTTGATAATAATGTAAATTTGGAAGTATAAAAGTGATAAGTATTAAATAGGGGTCTATTATGACACATAGTAACTTAGTTCTCGTAAAATATTGAAAAATATAAAACCTATTTTATTATTCATAATTGTTATGTATTCTATTATGAATAATATTATAATAATATCAGTATATATTAGTCTTTCGTACCTAATATATATTTTTCTTAAAATTAATAAAAAAGAGAGATATCAAAAACTGTTAGAAAGTCCCAAAAAATATAAATTAGGAGAAGAAAAAATTAATGATATACCATTAGATAATAAATTGGTTCAAATAATTTCGAAATTTATATCAGAACATGATTTGTATAAAAATGGAGTTATTGTGTCACTTTCTGGTGGTGTAGACTCTATGGTAATTCTTGCTATTCTATTACGTCTAAGAAAAGAGAGAGAAACTTTAGGTAAAGATTTCCCAATATTTACTTCTACTATTAATTATAGTCTAAGAGAAGAAAGTATGGATGAAGCAAATTTTATTAGTGACTTTTGTTATCAATATTCAATTATCTCTAAAATTGAACATATTAATGATACGACACTTGTATCAAGAGGGTTTGTATCACAAGATCTTGTGTCTAGTAATAAACCAGTTATGAAAAGAAGTGAATTTGAAGAATACTCCAAAAATATTAGATACACCTCTTATCAAAATATAATTGACCAATATAAGTGTAATGGAGTAATGGTTGGTCATCATGGTGATGATATTATTGAAAATATATTTACTAATTCTATGAAGGGTCATAATTTATTAGATATGGAAGTAATGAAAAAGAATAGTAATATCAAAGGAATAAATATTTTCCGACCGTTGCTTGATAATCACAAGTCTGAAATATTTAATGTAGCACACAAGTATAATATCCCTTACTTTCTGGATACAACACCTAAATGGTCAAGAAGAGGTAAGATGAGAAATGAAATATTTCCATTATTTACTCAAGTTTTTGGTAAGAGTTGGAAAAATAAGTTTAAGGAAATTGGAACACAATCTAATAATTGGAATGATACCGTACAAAAACATATTATCGAGCCATGGTTTGACAATGTTTATTTTGGAAAATATGGATTTTCAGTTCCAATCAAATATATTCAAGATACCAATCTTTGGTGTTATGCGTTACCTAAACTATTTTTTAAGATGGGATATGCTACCATTAAAAAGAAAACTATTGTTAAGATTATCAAGATGATTTCCCAAGGAAATGTCATGTCACCTATAATTATTTTGGATAATGGATTTCGATGTTTTATTCATCAAGATAATTTAATAATTTATAATTATTCTCAATTAGAAGATAATTATAATATTGATATTAATATTGATAATAATGTTAATAATTTTCTGGATGGGGTTGGGTCTAATAAGAATATCGTTGATAATATTAAAAATATCAATTGATGTTATTATAAAATTCAATAGCTTTTGGGTTAGCATTTACTTTATTCCAATTAATAGATGTAATAGTTAGACCTTCTAGACTTCTAACTCGAGAGAGAGCAACATATGCCATTCCATAATCAAATAAATTTGATAAATCTAGAATAGCATAATCTAGCGAACATCCTTGTGATTTATGAATAGAAAAAGCATATCCAAGTTTTAATGGAATTTGTGTAATAGTTCCAATAACTTCACCATTCTCTTCAATCTTCCAAATATTAAAATCGATAACAACTTCTTTTCCATTTAAAAATTTAACTTTTGGTAAATAATTACCATCTTGATAAACAAAATTAGTTACAACCCCTCTACTGCCATTAATTAGATGATTACTAATATCCAGATTATATATTAACATGACTTGACATCCTAAACACAAGTCTAATTTCTCTACAGCCGGAACTAATTTTTTATATTTTTCAACAGCTCCTTGTTCCAAATCTGAATACATTGGATATTGATGTTTTTTATTTTTATGACAAAGAATATTCAACTCACTTTGATTGGTACTATCCACTAATGTATTTCTAGAAAATAAATTGGTAGGTTTAATACCAAAATCATTAGTTAATTCTTGATTAATTCTAGAGTTAATAACCTTTTTAATTTCCTCGGTAACATTTCCTAATCTAATATTACTCAAGCATTTTTGAAATATTTTATTCTCTTGTCGAATTATATCTTGAAGATATATGACTTTATCAACACATGATGCCCAGCTATTGGCTTCATAACAGAAATTTTTTGATTCAATAGGTGATAACTGACAGAAATCGCCAGATAATATTAATTGTATTCCTCCAAAAGGTTGGTCTGAGTCTTTAATTATACGAGATATTATTTCTAATTTATCAAAAAATTCAGCACTTAACATTGAGATTTCATCAATAATCAGTATTTTTAATCTATCCCATTTTTTTTTCAAGTAAAAATTATTATTAATATTTGAAGTAATTTGTTCTACTGATTGTTTCCCAGTACCAATCCCCAAATAAGAATGTAAAGTTGAACCATTAATTAGTATCGCTGATGTACCAGTTGTACTAGTAATACCAAGAGTATTTTTTTTATGGTGTTTAATATAATAATTAAGCAATGCAGATTTCCCTACGCCGCCACCACCAGTAATAAAGACACTAAATCCTGAACAAATACAATGATAAGCATTTTCTTGAATTGTGTTAAGTATCATTAATTAAAAAGTAAATATTGGTTTAAGACTTTTTAATTAATATATTTTTACAAAGTATTATTTTTACGAAGTATTATTTTTACGAAGTATTATTTTTACGAAGTATTATTTTTACGAAGTATTATTTTTACGAAGTATTATTTTTACGAAGTATTATTTTTACGAAGTATTATTTTTACGAAGTATTATTTTTACTCTTCATTTTCAAAACATTTTAATTTATTTAATATCATATTTTTTCTGGCACCAGATATTTTATTACTTGTTACTAATTGATCAAGAATAACTCTATGTTCTTGACAAGAAAGTTCGTAGTTAAGAGTTTTACTAAAGCTAAAGCTATATTTTTTATAAAAATCCATTAATTCTGAAACTTGACCATCCTTAAATATAAAATAAAAGTTGGAGTTACACAAGAATAAATATTCTATATGAAATTTACCATCTACTCCGTGATAAAAATGAGGAAGTATACCTCTTAATACAATGTCATGATTTTTAATCATATCATTAACCTTTTTCATTGGACCATAATTAGGTGTAACAACTTTTGGCTTAATTGTATAGATTAACTCGTCATGATTTATAATATATAATATCTCTCTGAAGAATTTTTCTGGTAATTTTACTACATTTTCTTTTATTTCATCAATTTCTGTTTCTTGTTCTTGATTTTCATATAAATCTTTGACTATTTTTGTATTAGATTCTTCAGACTGAATTCCTTCTTGTTCAGCTACATTTTGCTTAAGTTTAAGATATTTTTCTTTGTATTCAACATATTCTTCATAATAAGGACTGTCATTTTCATCGGTATTTAATAAAATATCATTTTCTTTATTAATTTTATTATTAGTCTCAAGTTCATCTTCTGCTAATAACTTTTCTTTCATTTCTTTCATCATAGATAATATTTCGACTTTTTCTCCTGTTTTTATATCGAAAAAATTATTATTTTTAATTTGATATAATTTACCTTTTAATGGAATAATTGTAAAACTTGCATCATTGTATCTATGAATATCATCAATTACGGTTGCCTCAAGTGAAGCAGTTATAACAGTATCATTTTCATCTACATATGATTCAACAGGTACTCTATATTTTAAAACACCATAGGGTGTAAATTGATACATATATTGATTAACAAGAAGTATATTCCTATAGGGCATATATCGTGGTATTATTTTTTCTATCTTTGAGAATACCATATAATTTTCAGGTTGATATTTAGTGATAAAACATTTAATTTGATCATAATTAATTTTATCTCTTATATTTTTTCTAAAAATTGGTAAGAGTTGTAAAAATCTCTTTCTATTTATAATACCTGCTACATCATTTGGGCCAATTTTTAGATTAGAAACACCACATTCTTTTAGTTTGTTTACTAATAGTTTTGCAATCTTTGGAAGACTTAATTTCTTTCCTTCCCATGTTGGATTAATATTTTTTACATCAACATCTTTGACATCAACATCTTTGACACCAACTTCTTCATCTATTATAGACTCTTCTTGATAACTATCTTTAATATTGTTTATTACATTTTCTTCAATTGTTGGCAATTGTTTTATTTTCTTAACTGTTAATTTTGGATCAAATATCTTATCACCTGATAAATATATATCACCACTTAGTATAGCCATATTTTCTTTAACTTTTTTATTTTTACATGTATTCTTACTTGACCAGTAGTTATAAATAATTATTGCGAAAACTATTGTTAATAAAATTAAATAATTTTTATTCATATATATATTTTTAGAAAAAGAATTTAAGTTAAATTAAAATATAGTAAACTTTTTTTACAAACCATATAGTTTAATTTAAATTTATATAATTTTTTACTACCTAATTTAATGATTAACTTAATTAAAATATTTATCATAACAATATGTTATAAATTATACTTAATCTTTAATTTTAGTTTTTTAATAAAAATAATTAATTACGTAGGGGGTCCATTGTTTATAAAAATATTCCAAAATTTTAATAATTTGAATCAAGTTATAACGAATGATACAATGTCTGGCTCTATTGGAAAAATATATAAAAATGATGATATAATTAAAAAAACATTACATCCAAATATAAAAAATAAATTAAGAGAATCAATTGAATTATTAAAATTGATTATTGAAGGAAACAATATCCCATTTCCTTTTTATTTTAATGAATATCAAAGAATTAATATGAATCAAGTTAACCTAAACTTGGAAAGAGATTATAGTGTAAGATTATCTAAAATATTTTCGGGTGTTACGAATGTTAGAATTATTAATATAATATCAAGTTCAGAAAATTACCATTATTCTAAATTTATAGATGGTTATTCGATTAATTCATTTTTAAATACACACCAAGAAAAATATAAAATGGAGATATTTAGATTATTATACTTGAGTTATTATTTAATGTTATCAAATAATTTATTTCATTGTGATTGGCATTTTGGAAATTTTCTTGTAAATCTTGATAATAATGATAATATTATTCTGTATATATTAGATACTGGATTAATGGGAGAATTAATAGATGAAAGCCATTATAATAAGTTAAAAATATTATTATCTACAAACCTATTATATCCTGAACCTATTAATATTATTAAATTCTTGTCATTTATCAATTTAAATTCTAATGGTAATATTACTAATTTTATTAAAAATAGTAAACAATTTATTAATGATGATACATCATATAAAAATAAAATTATAAAAATATTAGAAAGTGCCTCATATAATAATTTGAAATTTCCTATAGTAATATTATATATGATACAAACAATCATATTTATGGATAATATATTAGATAATACTAATTCATTAGTACAAAATGGGACACATAAGAATTTTTTAGAAATTAGTAAAAAATATGGGTTTTATAGAGAAATACAAAAAACTATATTATAATATTATGAAAATTTTCTTAGTAGGAGATATTGGAGCTTATAATAACATAACAAAAAAAGTATTTAAAAATATTCAAGAAAAACAAACAAAGAATGATACGCTTTTAATTCTAGGTGATAATTTCTATCCATATGGAATAACTAATGAGAAAGATTGGGCACAATATAACAAGTTAAATATTAAATTGAATACCTATTGTGTGTTAGGTAATCATGATTATTTAGGAGATGTCCAATCTCAAATAGATTACAAGTCAAATAACTGGTGTATGGAAGATCATTATTATAAAAAAACAATTGATAAATATGATATTTTTTTTATTGACACCAGTATTTTAACTCCAGATTATTCTAATATAAATTATAATATTGTTAAAAGCAAAATTAATAAAGAACCTTTGAAAGAATCCGCGGTAATTTTAAATTGGTTAACAGAAGAGCTTGAAAAATCAAATAATTATAAAATTGTTATTGGGCATTATCCAATTGTATCATTTGGTATGTATGGTTTAAATAAAAAATTATTTGAAACTCTATTTCATATATTTAAAAAATATGATGTTAAATGCTACATCTCGGGACATGATCATAATTTACAAATAATTGATGTAGCAACCAAAGAGTATTCGTTTAAACAGATTATATCAGGAGCTTCGTCGAGTCTTTATCCTATATTAAAAAACGTATCAGAAAAAGTTTTTTCTGAAAATGGATATGTATATATTGATACTTCTGATAATACTATAAATATAGTGAATATGGCTAATGAAGTTCTCTATCAGGATAAAATGCTTTAAATCTATTTGAATGAAGCATTGCTTAAAAAAATTGAAGAAAATATTTAAAGTTAAATAATCTTCAGTAGTAATGACAAAAAAAGCGATAGGAATTGACTTGGGAACTACATACTCTTGTGTGGCTGTATATCAGAATAGCACAGTAGATATTATTTCAAACGACCAAGGTAATAGAACAACACCTTCATATGTAGGTTTTAATGACAAAGAAAGACTTGTTGGCGATGCGGCTAAAAATTCTGCGGCTCAAAACCCAACCAACACGGTGTATGATGCTAAACGTTTAATTGGTCGTGAATTTAATGATCCACTTCTTCAGAAAGAAATGAAAACTCTATCTTATTCAGTAGTGAATGATGGTAATAAACCCAAGATTAAGGTAGAGTATATGGGAGATACAAAGAAATTTACTCCTGAAGAAATTTCAGCTATGATTCTTGGCGAAATGAGACAGGTTGCAAGTGCATATCTTGGAGAAGATATTGTAGATGCAGTGGTAACGGTACCTGCTTATTTCAATGATGCTCAAAGACAAGCAACCAAAGATGCAAGTGTTATTGCTGGTCTTAATGTTCTTAGAATTATTAATGAACCAACAGCAGCTGCTATTGCATACGGTCTTGATAAAAGTAATGAAGGTAAAGGTGAAAAGAATGTTCTTATTTTTGATCTTGGCGGTGGAACATTTGATGTTTCTCTTTTAACAATTGATGATGGTATTTTTGAAGTTAAGGCAACATCAGGTGATACTCATCTTGGTGGGTCTGATTTTGATAATCTAATTACTCAACATTTCATAGCCGAATTTAAGAAGAAGCATGGTATTGATATTTCAGAAAATAAAAGAGCTGTTAGACGTCTTCGAACTTCAGCTGAGAGAGCAAAGAGAACACTTTCTTCTGGTACAATGGCTACTGTTGAAATTGATAGTTTAGCCGAAGGTATTGATTTCTCTACTACATTCAGTCGTGCCAGATTTGAATCAATGTGTATGGAACTTTTCAATAAATGTATGGACCCTGTTGAAAGAGTACTTCAAGATTCTAAGATGAGTAAAAGTAGTATTCATGATGTTGTACTTGTTGGTGGTTCTACTCGAATCCCTAAAGTTCAAGAACTACTTTCTAACTATTTTAACGGTAAACAACTTTGCAAAAGTATTAACCCTGATGAAGCTGTAGCATATGGTGCTGCCGTTCAAGCTGCTATTCTTACTGGTAATACTGATGAAAGAACAAGCGAGTTACTTCTTCTTGATGTAACCCCGCTTTCTCTTGGTGTAGAAACAGCAGGTGGTATGATGACTAATCTAATTAATAGAGGTACAACTGTACCAACTAAAAAGACACAAACTTTTAGTACCGCGGCGGATAATCAACCAGGTGTTACTATTCAAGTATATGAAGGCGAGCGACCAATGACTCGTGATAATAACAAGCTTGGCGAATTCCAACTTTCAGGAATTCCTCCTATGCCACGTGGTACACCCCAAATTGAAATTACTTATGAAGTAAATGCGGATGGTATTCTTGAAGTCTCATCTGTAGAGAAGAGTTCTGGTAAATCTGAAAAGATTACTATTACCAATGAATCTAATCGTCTATCCCAAGAAGATGTAGATAAGATGGTGAAGGAAGCTGAAGAATTCAAAGAACAAGACGATATTCTTAAGAATAGAGTAGAGTCTAGAAATAAATTAGAATCTTATCTATTTTCTGTTCGTAACAGTATGTTATCTGATGAAAAGATGAAGAAATCACTTGGAGATGATTTAGAAACTGTTGACAAGACAAGTCAAGAAGGTATTGATTGGTTAGAATCTGAAGAAGATGCATCTCGTACTAAGGAAGATTACGATACCAAACATCAAGAAGTTGAAGGCGTTCTTATGCCACTAGTTCAAAAAGCATATCAATCTAGTATGCCAGCAGGTATGCCAGAGGGTATGCCAGAGGGTATGCCAGGAGGTATGCCAGAGGGTATGCCAGAGGGTTTTGGAAATCCTACTGATTCAGGACCACAAGTTGAAGAAGTTGATTAAAGTTTAATATTCTTTTAAAATATGTTAAAATCTAATAATTATATAATTATCTGATTTTACCATATATTATGTTAAAAAATTGATTTAAAATAAAGTTTTGATTTACCATATATATTGCAATGAGTTATAGTTTAGAAAAATACAATTGTCAGTTATGTGATAAGAAATCAAATCAAAAATCACATCATGAAACTCACATTAAGAGTGAACATCATAAAGATAAAGTTGAAATCCTCAGATTGAAATTAGATAATAACTCTATAAAAAAGTTAAAAACAAAATATGGATATTCGGAATTATCTAAAATTGTGGAAATGATGAGTGGAATGGAATCAACTTATAAATTAAAATTACAAAAAAAATCAAATAAAGTTGTTTATAAATTAACTAAAGATGAACTTGACCAGAATAAAGAATATGAAGAATTCAAAAATAAATTTAAGAATAAATTAAAATCTTGGCATAATCTACTCAGTGGATCGGGTGTAACAGGAGATCCGGCACTTGATGATATTATTCATATTATCATGCTATGTTATTTAGAAGAAAAAAAGGAAACATTTAGTCTTTTAGATAAAAATAGTTATCCAATAGTAAAAGTTCAGAGATTAGAAAAATATTTTGAGTGTTTATCAATAGATTATATTCTAAAAAATCAAAGTAATTTATGTAAATCTAAAAATACAAGTGACGGAAAATCTATTATGGAAAAAATAGGAGAAGTATTATCAAATCATAATATATTTGCGAAAATTATCAAAGATACTAATTTTATAAATTGTAAGAAAAATAACGTTTTATATGAACTGATTACCAATATAAATAATTTTTGTGTTGAAAACAATATTTTTCAATACTCTGATATTATCGGTATAGCTTATGAATTTTGGGCAAATGAGTATAAGGGGTCAGGTGGAAAAGAACTAGGAAACTTTTTTACTGAAAGAATATTAATGCGGATGTGTTTTGAGCTAATTGAATCAGATGATATTAAGGAAATGAAAATAGATAATAATTCTACAATAGGTGATGAATTCTGTGGAACATTCGGATTCCCTTTATATTTAAAATTATTTTTGAAAAATAAATATAATATCGATATAAAAAATAACAATATTTATGGAATAGAATTTGAAGACAGAGCTTCCAAATTAGCTATTTTAAATGCAATGTTTTCACTTGGTACTGTTGATAATATTAAAAGAGGTGATAGTTTTATTACCAATGTTAATCCACATTTAGATCTAAGTGTTCACAATGTCCCTTTTGGAAAACGGATGAAAGTTAAACACATTGAAAATAATTATAATGATTATAAAGCTAATAATAATATACCAGATTTCCATGATATAATTCCAGTTGAGGCAAATAAAGATGCTATACTCGCATCTCAAATGGTAATTTATAAAACTTCAAAAATGGGACTATGTATTATCAAGGACGGCGAAGAAGCAACTGGTACAACCAAAAGTTTAGTAGACTATCGAAAATACATTTGTGATAGTGTCAATGTTAAGAAGATATTAAAAATTCCGTCTGGTGCTTTTTCATGTACAGGAACAAAAACATTATGCTTTTATTTTGTAAAGGATGGAACTAAAACAGATAACATCCAATTCTTAGAACTAGATGAAATGGGAACTGTTATTAAAGAAATATGCAATGTATCATATGAAGATTTGGAACATAATAATTATTTATGGTGTTCTAGTTTTTATATAGTTGATGAAGAATTGGAAAAAATGAAAACTAAATCAATATGTGAATGGAAAAAATTAGGAGAAGTTTGTGAAATTGCAAATGGTAATTTTAATTCAAATGATATGGATAATAATGGAAACATTCCATTTTATACCTGTGTATCTAATAATCCAGTTGGGTTCCATAGTAAAAAAACATTTGATTACGAAAAATATATTTTATTAATTACTGCAGGAGGTTCGCAAAAGAACTTGACTGGAGATAATGTTGGTCTAGGTAAATGTTATTTAGTAGATGGGGAAACTGCATGTAGGTCTGGTGTAAAAGCATTAATTATAAAATACCAACAGTTAAGATACGATTATTTACATTATTATTTAAAAAATACTAGACATTTAACAAATAAATTAGCTGATTTCACTACAAATTTGGGTGTAATTAAAAATGAAAAGTTAAATAATTTACAGATACCAATACCGTCATTTGAGATTCAAAAAGAAACAATTGAATCTATCAAAGTATTTGATAATATGATAAAATCTTTAGAATCTATAAATAAAGAACATAAAAAAGGTATCAAGTTGTATATGAATATAATAATTAAAAAGAATTTGGATACTATAGAATGGAAAGAATTGGGAGATATTTGTGAACTTTTAAATGGTAATTTTAATTCAAGTGATATGGATAATGATGGAAACATTCCATTTTATACGTGTGTAGCTAATAATCCAGTTGGGTTTCATAGTAAGGAGACTTTTGATTACGAAAAATATATTTTATTAATTACTGCGGGAGGTTCACAAAAGAACTTGATAGGAGATACGGTAGGATTAGGCAAATGTTATTTAGTAGATGGGAAAACTGCATGTAGATCAGGCGTCAAGGCGTTAACTATAAAATATCAAAAGTTAAGATACGAGTATTTATATCATTATTTAAATAATACTAGACATTTAACAAATAAATTAGCTGATTTTACTACAAACTTGGGTGTAATTAAAAATGAAAAGCTAAATAACTTACAAATACCAATACCGTCAATTGAACTTCAAGAAGATATAGTAAAATACTTGGACAATATTAATAATAATATCTCCAACAATAAAGAAATAATTGGACTTTATAAAGAAAATATTAAAAATATATTAGAACAATCATATCAATAATAGTATTCATTTAATCGATTAAAAGGTGGAATTTTATTGTCATATTTACTATATTCAATCCAACCATTATCTTCAAATGATATTAAAATTTCATTTACTTTTTCTTCTGAAAATTTATCATTAATATCAATTATAATTTTATTTATTGCATTATAACATTCTTCATATGTCTTGTAATAAATACTATTATCTGGATCAACAATTAATTTCCATTTAAATCCTTCATAATTATAAATATTTTCTTTTAATCTAAGATGTTTAGTACTTTTAACAAAATCAATATATTGTTCTTCGCTGGTTATATTATTTTTAATTAATAATTCATTTAAATTAGATGTCTTAAATGTAAAACCTAATAAATCTAAAAGTTTAGCTGATACTATATCATTTCCATTATAGTCTATGTCATCTATATGAGATAATGAATGTGACTCTTTTTTATTTTTATTAATAATACACTTTTGAATATCTAATCCTATATCTTCGATTAAATATCTCAATACATTAATAATATCTTTATAATCATTAGTTTCTTCCAAATTGTCTATGAAAACAGGTAATAGTACTAATAATTTTTTAAACTTATTTCTACCATTTTCACCTAAAAAGTCTGGTCTACATCCTCTTCCGATACATTGAATAATATCTTTATAAGATATCTTTGGGTCTGAGAAAACAATAAAGTCTAGTTTTGGAAAATCATAACCCATATCAACCTTTTTAACAACATAAGCAATACTTTTTTCTTCTTTTTCATATGTCTCAATATTAGAATAATTATAATTTAATTTAATACCTTGTAATCTCTTATAATAAATATTATCCCCAATTATTAAGAATGGTTTAATATTTGTTTCTTTATTAACAAATTTATTAAGATGTAAGATAAACATCTTAAAAGCGTATTTATCTTTATTATGAAAACTTAATCCCCAAGTTTTATTTAATGTAGTAAATGTATGTAAGATGTAGTTAATATTATTTATTTTATCTTCTCTTTTAGTTTCAAAAATATATGGATTAATATTACATAACCAATTCTCTCTAATTAATTCTTTTATTTTTATTGGTTGGTATAAATCCCCAAATATCTCAGTATTATCTTTAACAATAGCATGTTCAGGTGAAGCAGAAGTAAAAAATCTATAATTAATATTTTTGTTACTTATCCAAAATTGAATTTCTTGTTTATTACTTTTTAACCATGATTCCTCTATTCCCCAATGTGCTTCGTCGAACCAAACAAACACTTTTTTATTATTAATATCTAGTTGATTGATAAATTTATATAGTTTATGATAAGATTGTACACATGAAGTTACTATTATTTTCTTATTTTTAATATTATTTATTCGGTCCTTATCATAAGAGTTATCTTCTGAAAAATTTATAGGCAAATAATCAGAACCAATCATTTCCAAATATTTCTTGTTTAAATTCTGCTTATTTATTTTACTTCTAGGTGAAAAACAAATAATAATATCTGGTTTTAATTCACTAATTATTTTAAAAGTAATAAATGTTTTTCCAGATCCAGTTGCTAACTCTAAATACATTTTTCCATTATATTCTAAAGTATCTATTGAGTGATTAATAATAGTATTTTGATATTCTCTATTTGAATAATTCTTAATCACTTTAAAAATATTATCAATACTATATTTATAAATATTATTTATATTATAATTATAGTTTCTTCTAATATTTTCATTAATAGTATCTATCTCCTCAATGGTATACTTTTTAACATCGATTCCTAATAATTCCAATTCCTTAGTTACAAACTGATCAATTAAATCTTTCTTGGATGTTTTAATTAATTCAACACCACCTTCATTATTTAATAAATGTATTGAAATTTTTCTTAAGATTGGAAGATTAATATTGTATAATTTTTCAATAGCTTCTAAAATATTTAAATCACGTGAAATATGAGAAATTATATCATCTAAATTTCTAATATTTAATTTGTATGCATTTGTTGGTTTCAAATCATATAAATAAATATATTGACTAGGGTGTGAGAATTGTTCGGATGAGTCTAATATTCTTTCATATCTTTTATTAAAAAATACTCCAAACTTAGTTTCTTCCTGTCGTGATAAGTTTTGACTTACATATAATGTTTGTTCCATATAATTAATAATTTAATCTAAAAGGAACTATAATTTAATTCAATTTTTATAAAAATTGGCTGGACTATCTATTTCTGGTAAAAACTTGTTGGTGATTAATAAAAATTGATGCACAAGGTAATCATTCCAAAACTCAATTAAACTATGATGAAGACTCTGTAAATTACAACCTAGGGGAATTAGATAATTTAGTAAAATCTATTAATAATACTTTAAAAATTTTTCACATTCTATTTTCTGAATTGAAAGATGGTCGTCAGAAAATAATATATAACTCGAGACAGACACGCAACCCATATAACAAATGATAGTAATTAATATATGATATCAAAAATATTAGGGTATTAATTTATTTATATTTATAGTTCTTATCGTATTTCCAATAAAATGGTAATGATTTTATACATCTAAGAAAAATTTATCAAATGGTATTGCTTGTACACATTGAGGTTTATGTGGATAACTTATATAATGGTAAATAAATTCACTTTCTATAATTTTAAAAAATTCTGATAACATATAAATATGTGATTCTCCTTCAAAAACAATAATATTATTGAAATCAGATTTAAATATTCTAGCAAATGTATATAATTCTGATATTAGTGTAAAACAATCTATAATTTGAAATTCGATATTTCCAATATTATCAAATAATATTATATCCTTATCGTCAAATAATATATCAAACAATTGCTCTATTCGAATCTTAACAGATGTTAAGACTTTTTTAATATTTTCTTTACCTATTATTGTTTCTAAACCTTTTAATTCTTTGTTCAAAATTTTACTATTAAGTTTAAATTCGTCTGTTTTATCATTAATGTAATCATTAATTGCTCCATAATCTTGATAAATATTTTCAACAACAAAATTATGAAACTCAAAAATTAAGTCTTTATAATCTAAAGATGGATCAATTGGTTTAACAGTTTTTAATATTTTATTAAGTACTTTACTTTTATGTTGCAAATTTGTTGCTAAATCATCATCTCTAATATCTGAAAAGTGTACTCTTTTATTTGGATTTTTTTTATAATTTTCTAAACCTAATTTCCTTATAGAATGCATATAATCTTCTGTGTCTCGATTTTCTATTATTGATATATCACCTCCTAATTTTTTAACTTCATTATAAGGAAATTCTATAAATAAATCAAAATTAGTGAGGGAATTATTTTCAAATAAATTTTTAATATGATCTTCTAATTTAATATCTTTTCCATTGCATTTATTTTTTATATTATGCATATCGCCTATTAAAATAATTTTTTTTTCATATTTTCCAATATTAATATAACTAATGATATTAGGACCTGATAAATTTAAATATTTAGGGCCAGGTAAGCTTTTAGTACTTTCAAGATCAATATAAGAAGATCCTCCCGTATTATCAACTAAATTAGAATTTTTTAAACTAAAATATTTCTTTTTATATTTAAGATATTTTATTTTATAAGAAGTATTTAACTCTTGCATATATATATAAGTATAATAAATTTTGTGTAATTTATTTTTTATAATAAACAAGTTCATTCCAACTGATAACTATCAACTTATTCGATTCACCTTTGGTGAATTTTCTTAGAATAATACTTTGATAAAACACGCAGTGCGATTGGAGATAACGTATAATTTTTATCTTTGATGAATGTCTTTCACCGTTAAAAATTGATTTTGTATTTATTTAGTATGAATATTAATTCTCTAATGAATCTTAATAATCAAAATTTTGTAAATTCTCCAGTACCTGAAAGGATTGTTCACACAACTCTATTTGGAAATGTTGATAGTACGCGAGGTGAAAATACTATGGAACCACCAGTTGAATTAGATGATCCTTATCATTGGATGAGAAGTGATGATAGAAAAAATGAGAAAGTTCTTGAACATCTTAAGTTAGAAAATTCTTATACAGATTATGTTATGAAAGATCAAGATATAACTAAAGATGAGTTATATCATGAACTATTATCTCATATTCAAGAAACATATGACTCATATCCTCTTCCAAATAGTGATAATGGATGGACCTCTGAATATTACTATTTTACTAGAACAACAGAAGGTAAAAGTTACCCAATTCATTGTCGTATGAATATGAAAACACAGGTTGTAACTGAACTGTTAGATGAAAATGATATTGCTGCTGGTAAAACATGTTGTGATATTTCATCTTTCTCAATTACTAAAGACCATAAATATATGAGTTATGGAATTGATCTAACAGGAAATGAAAAATATGATTTAAAAATTTATAACATCGAAACTGGCGAAGCATTTGAACATATTATTCCAGAACTAACATATTGTGATTATAAATGGCATCACGAATGGATCTATTATACAATAGGTGATAAACAAAATAGGATGTATCAAGTTTGGAGATATAATACATTAACAAAAGATACTAATATGATTTATGAAAATATGGATGAGTTAATAAATGTTGGATTTTCAATGTCTAATGATAATAAATACTTCTTTATTTCTGCAGGTAGTTATGAAACAAGTGATATTTACTATTTTACACATAAAGATACAAAACCAATTCAATTTACTCCTAAAATTACTAATCACAAGTATAGTATAGATTACCACGAAGGTAACTTTTTAATTACTACTAATAAAGATAATTCATCTAATTTTATGGTAATGATATGTAATGAAAATAATACTAATATTGATAGTTGGGAAAAATTTATAGAATATAATGAAAGTGTATATATTAAATATATTATTGAACTAAAAGAATTCATTTTAGTTGGGTACAAAGAAAATGGTAATAATTTAGTTAGAGTTATACCTTATGAAAATAATAAATATGAGTTAAATAAAAGCTGGAATATAGAAGTTAAAGATTCTATTAAAAATATTTCAATTTATTGTGCTCCTAAATATGATTGTCGTGAAATTATGTATTCTCAAAATTCTCTCAAACAACCTCATTCCATATATAAATTAGATTTAACTTCCAAAGAATCTGAATTTATTAGACAAAAGCCAGTTCCAAATTATGATTCGTCATTATATATTACTGAAAGACAATATGCACCAAGTCACGATGGAACAATGGTTCCAATGTCAATTGTTTACCGTAAAGATATGTTTAATAAAGATGGAACTAATAAATTATATTTATATGGATATGGATCTTATGGCCATACAGTAGACCCAAGTTTTAAGAGCACTATTATTCCATTACTTGACAGAGGATTTGTCTACGTTATTAGTCACGTTCGTGGTGGTTCATTCTTAGGTTTCAAATGGTATGAAGATGGTAAGATGGAAAAGAAAATTAACACCTTTCATGATTTTAATGCATGTGCTGAACATTTAATTCGAGAAAAATATACTTTCAATAAGGGTATTACTATTGAAGGTCGAAGTGCTGGCGGACTTTTAGTTGGTGCAGCAATGACCATGAGACCTGATTTATATAATACAGTTATAGCTGGTGTACCATTTGTAGATGTCATGAATACTATGTGTGACCCTACTATTCCATTAACTATTCCAGAATGGGAACAATGGGGTAATCCTAATCAAAAGAAATATTATGATCTGATGCTTCAGTATTCACCTTATGATAATATCAAGAACAATAGTTATCCAAACATTTTAGCTTTGGGTGGACTCAATGATCCAAGAGTAGCTTATTGGGAACCTGCAAAGTTTATTGCAAAGCTTAGACATCATAATGATAGTTCAAATAATAATATTATGTTATTAAAGACAGAACTAGAACAAGGACATTTTGGTGGAATGGATAGATACAAGCATATCAAAGAAACAGCTTTTTCATATGCATTTGTCTTAAAAACATATAGAAAGTATCATGTTGATTATGAAAAGTAATCCAAACTTTATTTATTAAAAATTAGTAGTTAAAAAATATAGTATATTTTCGTTCGATATGTTAAATAAAAGTTGAAATATTTTATAATTATCATGCTTATAGATTATGATCTGGTATGTTGTGTCATACCGATACCCATACCGTAAGATCGATAATTTCGCCAAAGCAAGCTACTAAACTTGCTACTAATAACCTCGCAGCTATACTTAATGATCCCAAGGGAGCCTGTTGCTACTATTGTCTCGGAAGACCTACTATTACCCGAACTACCATGACTTGTGACAAGACAACTGTACTATGTCCATTGTGTGGAATAGATACTGTTGTTCCTGCATCATTTGTTCCTGGTCCAATTAAGGGGACCCTCAAACAATGGCACAGTTATTGGTTCAATTCGTATGTAATTGAAATTGAAGATGAATATGAAGAAGTTGAAGAAGTTGAAGAAGGTGAAGAAGTAGAACCAACCGTTGTAGAACCGTTCAGTCTGAATATGATGAACAAGGCGGACTTTCCAGGATTGCACTAACTTTCATTTATACTGTTTCTAGATTATTAATTTATTTCCTCTATTTTCTTAAATAGTATTCATAATCATCAAAATCTTCATCATGAATATTAGAAGTAACCTTTTTTTCTAATAAATTAAATTTTCCTATATCATCCTCTTTCATCATATTAATCATATTATTAAAACTGTTTCGGTTAATATTTGGTAAATCATAAAAATCTTCATATTCCATCGACACTTTAAACCTTGGAAAAAAACAATCTATAATATCTGTATTACTTTCTTCTGATTTATAATAATTAAAAAGAGAATGATGTAAACTATTTATTAAATCAAAAGCTGTTCTTTTATCTTCTAAAACAATATACGCTTTATTTAATCCTAGTCTATCTTTTAATAATAGTATATAATCCAAATATTTTTCCATATGAATATTCCAACCTTCGTAGATAACGTCTTCTAACAAACGAAAAGGCCATTCGGAATTGTCTAAAACGTTAAAAGCTTTTCGTGGGTCTTCTGGAATTCTAATATTATAATCTTGTAAATGTTGTGCTAACATAATGACAAACAATGTAATATTATTAACATATTTAATAGGATATTGATCAAATATTTTCCATTCAAAACCAAAGAATAATCCGTTAGCTGGATCAAATTTATTGGCATTTCTATTAACTGAAAATTCTATCTTATCTTGTCCTTCTATTTCATTATCATGAATATTGCTATTAAATTTTTTATAATGTATTCTATAGATTTTTACTATAGTTTCATGTGTAGTATCATACTGTGACATATAAGAATTAAAATCAGACTTGTCGTATTTTTGATTATATATATTACTAACATCTGTTACTAAAATTCTGGAACCCACCTGATATCTATAAGAAGTTTCAAGATGTTCTTTATTATCTCCAAAACTATAAGGATATGCGCCAGTAAAAGATGACAAGAATAAGGGTGATAGATATTGTAGTGATTTCATCAAATTAATATGTTGATTTTTAAAATTATCAACAAATATATGATCATCATTAATTATATAAGGCAATGTAATGTTTAATTCAGGTTCACCTGTATATTTATAACCATCGTGGTTAGACATTGTTTCTTTGTCTAAAAATATAATATTTTTATCTTCTATTTGAAAATTTCTTTTTAATGATTCTTTAATAGTAGTTTTTTTATCCATTATTTCCTTAACAACAGATTTAACAGTTGTATTTTTAAAATTATCACTTCTTATTTCGTAGCCACCACTATCAGTATCTAACCATGTTAAATCATAATTTATACTATGTTTTATATATATGGTTCCAGATTGATTATATATTTTAATAATTCTATCCTGATAAATAATATCAGTTTCCAATAAAATTATATTTGTATTTGTCTTTAATCCTTTCAGATATAACAGTGTAGTATATTTTCCTATTGATAATTTATATTCATTATAAATATTATTTAAAATAGCTATTGTTGATACTGTTGTTTTATTAGGAAGTAAAATAAAAGTATTAATCTCTCTAGTTACTTTGGTAATTATTTGTGACACTTTACTTTCCATTTCTTCCATGTTAACATTCTTTCTAAATATAATCCGTTTCATTTCTGGTAAATTATTAATTTTTAGGATATGATCATATGTAGGAAATACAACATAATATGGTTTATAATCTAAATTTTGGAAAATATAATTTAAATTAAAATGTTTATTATTAATTCCAAATTGTGCTAGATTGGCTTTATCAGTATCGGATGGTTTAATAAATATTGGAAACTCTTGTTCTACACCAAAACCCCATTGTTTAGGATTACCTCCTTTAATTTCATTTTGTAGTTTTATATATTTATCTTTATATTTCTTATATTTATTATAATATAACTCATTTGACATTATTATAACTAAGAAAATATTATTAAATTCCTTTATACAAGTAACTAAAAGATAAAAACTTGATATTACAGTATAAATTAATTAGTAATAAATCCACGCAACTCTCGCAACCATTTTGATATACTGTATGACGGTGTATCTATATCGATCGGTTTATTAAAAGTACTAATACAGCGAACATTAATAGGATACGATGGTCCGGCTCTAATTATAATATTAAAATCAGTAGAACCTAATGGGTCATAGAATGTTATATTATTTTTACCATTCACATATGCTATTGTTGCATATTCAGAGGCAAGTTCGTATTCAATAATTGAAAGTTGATGAGTACTGTTTACATTGTCTGTTGTATAATAATCCGACATAAAAATAATATAATTGTTGAAGGATATAATATTTCAATCTTTTTTAATCATATCAAATGCTATACCAGTAAAGATGTTTATGGCAAATATATAAAAAATTGATACATATACAAATAGGCAATATAATTATATATTATCAAGAATTATGGTATATATTTATGTTTTAGAACTAGAGCAACAAAAATATTATATTGGAAAAACAGATAATCCTAAAATGAGATTAGATACACATTTTCAAAACAATGGATCGGCATGGACAAAAAAATATAAACCGATTCAAATAATTGAATTAATACCAGATTGTGATAATTTTGATGAAGATAAATATACGCTAAAATATATGCAGAAATATGGTATTAACAATGTTCGCGGTGGAAGTTTTTGTCAAATTAAATTAACAGATGAAAATATTATTACATTAGAACAAATTATTAAAAGTGTTACAGATAAATGTTATATATGTGGAAAAAATGACCATTTTGCGATTGATTGTAAAGAAAAATCTGTTAAAACAGAAAAAATACCCACTAGAAATCTAAATGAAAAATGTGATTGTCCAGCTTCTTATATTTTTCCTCATAGACGAAAAAAGTGTGCGTTAAATAAAATTATATCTTATTTTGATAATGAAGCTGATAGTATAGATAAGTTATTAAAACAACAACAAGAAGTGCAAAAAGAACAACAACAAGAAGTACAAAAAGAACAACTACAAGAAGTGCAAAAAGAACAACAAATGTGGAAATGTTCTTATTGTGACAAAGAATTTGAGACTAAAAAAGGTGCTACATATCATGAAAATATTCATTGTAAAGTTAAAAAAGAAATAAAATTAAATGATGATACTTGTAAAAAGAATTCACCAATATGTAATAAATGTGGAAGAAAAGGACATTGGTCTAGTAAATGTTATGCAAGTAAAGATGTTTATGGCGAATACATATAATAATATATTAAAATTATTTTATATTGTATATTATATAATGGCAACATTTGGTAAAAAAATATTAATTAGTGGTAGTTCAGCTCTACTATTTTTATTAGTTAACTTACCTCAAGTATACAAGTTAACTGGTAATATTCTATCATTAAATTTATATAATGAGAATTGTCCTACAAATACTGGTCTAATTATCCATACTCTAGTATTTTTTGCTTTAACATATATTAGTATGGGTAAATCAGATATAAATTCTGGAATTAAATTAAAACATACAATATATGGAACTTTAATATTTTATTTAATATCTAGTCCTGCAATGTTTTCTTTTATTAGTTCTGTATTTGGAAACCAATATGCTAACATGAATGGATGTCCAACAATGGACGGTTTAATTTTACATGGATTAATATATTGTATTGCATTAATTGGCGTTATGTATTTACCAGAAGGTAATAAATAAGTTATACAAGTATTGTATATTTGACATCTTATATATATTAATTATGTAATTTTTGATACCTACTAATAATTTTTTTATTATATATAGTAATGTGTATATTTAATACTCGTTGGTTATCGTATTTCAAAATAAAGGGAAAACTATCTGATGAAGAAATCCGAATTAACCGTATAAAATTATTACCTTTTACTTGGAAATACGATAAGAACTATAAATATAAATAAATAAATATTCTAATATTTTCGGTCCCATATATAATTATTACCGATTAACAAATGGACACGTTTTAGTATATTGTATTGCATTAATCAGTGTTATGTATTTAATGGGTTATTGTTATTATCAATTGTTTTATTTAATTTAGTGATAAATTAAATTATTCATGTTCTTCTTTAATTATTTTAGCTAAATTACTTGTAGATTCTAATCCTAATGCTAATCCATTTCCTAACATCCAATTTGGAGTTATAGCTGTATCTCCAATTGGTAAATACATAAAATTATGTCCTGTATTGGTTGTTCTTTCTTCATAATAACCATCTAAATGTGATGATTGTACTTTGAACGGCATTCCTATAAAAATATTACTTTCATCAATTGGGTGATAATTATTAATCTTAAATGTTAAACTATTTATAAATTTCTCTATCATATCATTATCGAGTTCTCCGGTTGTTAATGTTTTAATAAAATTAAAAGTAGGTAATTCTAAATTATTTTTAGGACCACTTGTATCAAATTTATTTTTTATGCTTTTTGACAATTCATATATTTCCTTAAAATTTGAAGGATATATTTGAAACATTATATAATCAATTGTATTATTATCATCTTTTAAATAATTAGATTTATGAATTATATTACTATGTATGTATGGTACTCCGTGGTTAGTTCTTGGTTCGTGGTAAAGATCATCACTACTATAAATATAGGATCTTGATTTAAATTTAAAATTACCATAAATTGGCATAAAATAAAATGCCGGGTAATTGGATGGAATAACTTTATTTAAACGAGATATTCCTGCGTAACGACCACCTGTTGCATCAAATACATAATCTATTTTTAAGTCATCAATCAAATGTTGTAATTTATTATAATCATTGTAATCATTAGTAAATTTAAATAAAATATCTTTTGATTTAGCATATAAATATAATATATATTCATAAATTTTTATTGGAATATATGATTCCTTTATTTCTGCCTTTGTTTGTTTAATATTATTTTCTGAAAAAATTACACTATAAATGCTGGGTAACCATTGTTTAATTAACTCTTTATCTAATTTAACATTAGTTAATCTTGAAAAAGGTTTTTTTATTGTATCACTAATAATTCTGTTATCTAGCAAAATACATGTACTGGTTGGTAATTGTTCTTTTAATTTTATTGCCATTGTCATGCCATTTGGACCAGCACCTAATATCAGAAAATTTGGTAGACTTTCATCTGGCAGACTTGGGTCTGATAGACTTGGGTCTAATAGACTTTCATTTATACAATTATTTAAATTAACTTTTTTTGAACATTTTTTAGTTATTAAGCTAATTCTATTTTTAATTTCTTCGACATTTATATATTCACTTGATTTATTATAATAATTAGAAAATACATTATCTATTGGTTTTTTTAAATTAGGCATCAAAGTGTTTATTATAAAATTATCATCTTGTTCATACAAGTTATTAAAAGATAAATTTTGATAACTTCCGGCAGATTGTATATGTTTTTCATCCTTGTCGACTTCATAATTAGGTAAGGTATTCAATTTTGATTTATAAATAACAAAAGCTTTCATATATGTGTCATATTTTATACCAACAGTTTGTTTATACCCACCACCTTTTTGATTTTGTAAAAAGTTCTTACATAACAAGTATTTGTTCTTATATTTTAAATATTTTCCACGATAGAAATCGTCTGAATTCATTTATATAGTATATTTATATATTAATATTCTTGTATTAAAAGAATATTAATATTTATTTATCATGGTCTTTAGAAATATTATAAAAAAATGTTTTAGTACAATAAGGTTTACAAAATCTCATGAATATATAAAATATGAAACAGGATATTATACTTTAGGAATTACTAAATTTGCAGCAGATTCGTTAGGTGATATTGTGTTTGTGTCCTTACCTAAAAAAGGAAATGATATAGTAAAAGATGAAGCAATTTTAGAGGTCGATTCAATTAAAGCAGTATCTGAAATAAATACACCAATATCTGGTAAAATTATAAATGTTAATGATGAATTAGAAGATGACCCATCTTTAATAAATAAATTTCCATTAGACAAAGGATGGATAGTTCAAATAGAATCAGTAGATAATATAAATGATCTTAATTTAATGAATGATGAAGAATATGATAAATATATTAAAGATTGTTAAAATTCTAGGTAACATAATAAAAATATAAGTATAATCATTAGTGGTATCTTTAAAGAAACTTTATTTGAATTTAGTTTTGAAGTAAATGTCTCTTTGCCTATGTTATTCAAATGTAATACGAACATGTAAATTAACATTGCTATAAATGAATAAATCATTATAACTATCTTAGATTATTTTATTTAAATCATAAAGTGCTTGAAATAAAATAACTATTTTGTATACGATTTAACTAATTTTAAAAGTTGACTTGCTTCTTTATTTTCTTTAAAATGAATTCTTACCGGATCTAATAACATATTAATATGAATTATCATAGACTTCTTCAGATCACTAGGATGAACTATTTCTTCTTCAAAATCATTTACCAAAGTTTGATAGTCGTTATATACTTTTTCTGGAGTTCCCCATTTTTCATCAGCAGGTATAACAATTTTACCCAAGATGGGAAATAAAATCCATTTAGTCCAATCTAATAAAGGATTACCTTCTACTTCTTTTGGTTTACAGTAAGCTTTTTTTATTTTTCTTTTTACTTCTTGTTCGGTATCATCCATAAAAATAGCATTATCTGGGTCACTTTTGCTCATTTTATCAGAACCATCTAGTCCCATTACCATATGATGGGATACAATAACTGGTGCAAATTTTCTCTTTGATTTTTTAGAATATTCACGACATAACATATTAACCTTTCTTTGATCCATTCCAAGAGAACATATGTCAACATTTAGAAAGAAAACATCTGCCGCTTGCATAACTGGGTAGAATATTTGACTTGCTGTTAAATCATCACTTTCATCTCTACCCATAATTTGAGTACATTTCTTAATACGAGTAAGATTAAATTTAGTAGATATATCTAGAACAATCTTCCAATATTCATCACTACGTTTATTAATTTCATCGGATGACCAAATAAATTCTACATTGTCTAGATTCATACCCGATGCCTTCCATGTTTCTATCATTAACTTGCCCGCATTCTGTATCTTTTTTAAATCTCCACCTAGTTTTAAATTCATTAATGCAAACCAATCAGCAACCCAAAATTTAAACTTAACCCCAGCATCTGTAAATTTATTAACATTGTGAGCACGTAATAATCCTTGTGCTAAATGCATTCTTCCAGAAGGTTCAAAACCATCATATGCTACAATATCTGGTTTACTATTCAGTAGATTATTTAGTTCCTCAGGATTAATTACCTCTTCTCCAATGGATAGAATGGATTCATAATTTGGATGTGTTTTAATTTCTGATTTTTCTTCAAATATACTCATTAATATATACATATAATAATAATAAATGATTAAATCATTTATTATTAATATTAGATAATCAGATAATAACTTTAATTTAGAAAAATAGTATTTAAAAGTGTGAGATTATAATTAATAATGAATATAATAGTTAAATACGGTGTACCAACAATATTTGCTTTAACAGGATATACTATTTTTAAAAATATATATTATCAAAGAATTAATAATAAATATTGTGTAAGAATCGATGATTTTGAATTAATGTTTAATCAAGTATTATTAAAACCGGTTGGTTATATCGGATTTATAGTAGGTGGATTTTTTATAGGAACCTATTTGAACAACAAATTATTTAATGCCAAATAATATTTATAAATTATTAACCCGAATAAAACATCCACCAATAAATATATACAAACACGATTAGCATCCACTTATATTTCAGATAATATGGTATCAGCCTTATATTCTATTATCTCCTCCTTGTCAGTGTAATGATTGATTATATATATAAAATATATTCCGTTATTGTTGAAAATAAATTCAAGATATTTATTTCTTTTAATAAAATTATACAAATCATCTAAGACTAGCATTTTATTGGCACTATCGCAGTAAAAAGACATAAACGTCATACCGTCTGAAGAAAGTAGTGAATGTAAATGAGTATGAGATGCATCAACTTGTCCTGAACATTCACCAAATCCTAACATTTTACCAATATATTTTTCATCTATACTATCTCGATGTCGTAATCCCATTTTATCAAAATTTACACTTGTTCCTTTTTTTTTCAGTAAAACACCTCTTGTTTGTTTATACTCCTTACTTTCATCATCATACAGATATATTTCATGTTCTTCTATTTCAATCATTTCATATATATATTTTAACTCGTCAATAGTTAAAATTTGAATCACCTCATCAAGATGTTTTTTATCATATGGTATCCTAAAATTGCATGGATATAAATAACACTCTCGAATTCCTGCACCAATTAACACGATGTTATAAAAAATTAAATAATGTTCATCCTTCCAATCACGAACAGATGATATTTTTGTCTTATCGATAGTCCCACCTCCAATATTGCTTCTATCTTCTTTCATTTTAATATACTTCATCTTATATTTTCTGTATTTATTTTCATAAAAACTCATATATAATACATAGATTTTATATTATAAAATAAAAATATTTTTAGTCAACTGAATAATATAATAGTTTTATCAAATAAAACTTTGTCTCATTTTAAATATTTTATTTTAGATTAATTTTCTAAATTTATATATATTATGAATAATAATGGAAAATTAAAAAAATATAAGATAAAGGAGACATTTATTAATACTGATTGGTTCATTAAAATATATGTTTATTTTCATTTATTTATAACGACAGTAGCATTAATAATATTTTATTCATGTTCAAAAAAAGAAGGAGTATTTAATAAGAGAACATTTATGTTTGCATTATGTTGGCCTCATATTTATATAATGTATATAGCTGGAACACAAGGAATATTTTATTGTTTTTCAGCTGCAGAAGAAGAAGATTCTTCATCATCTGAAAGTTCAGAATATTAATATTTAAAATTAAATAAAATAAAATACTTATTTTATTTAATGAAATATATTTGCAAGATAAAGTCTATATATTAGCAAGTTAAAGTCTATATACTAACTTATGAAATACATTTAGAAGTTAAAAGTCTTTATTATTAATATTATGGAACAAATTATAATAAAAAGAGATAAGATTCATCTTAAATTAAAAAAATATCAAAGTAAGATACATGAACTAGAATATCAATTAATAGAATTAGAGAGAGAATCAAATGAAATAGACCAAAGAGAAATTATTAAACAGATGAGTTTAAATGAACAACAAAATGAAATTGTAATTGCTAAACAAGAGAAGGAAAACCTATTAGTATTAGCATGTCCAGGTTCTGGTAAGACCCATACTTTAATTTCAAGATATATTAATTTAGTAACTAACCATCATTCAGGAAAAAATGTTGACCCTGATAAAATATTATTAATTACATTTACAAAAAAGGCTGGTCAAGAAATGGAAAATCGTTTAAAATCTATTATACCAACAAAATTACCTCATTACGTTGGAAGTTTGCATGGATTAGGATATCGATTATTACAAAGATTTAACAAGGTTAATTATACCGTGTTAGATGAAAAAGATTCTAAAACCTTATTAAGAGATGTCATTGATTCTACTTTGAGTATTGATAACGTAGAAGATGAAGATATTTCATTAATTAGGTCTAAAGCATCAATGATTATTGACCAAGCATCTACTAGTTATCCAGTTAATTTGAAAAGTATTGTTAATAAATTGAATTTGGATTCATATTTACCAGTTTTTAAAAAAATACTTCGGAATTATGGAGATACTAAGAAAAAACAAAATTTAGTTGATTTTAATGATTTAATGGTATTGTTTGCTAATTTCTTAGGAACAAAAAAATCTGATGCTTTTGTTGATGAAATAGATTATATATTTTTTGATGAATATCAAGATGTGAATCCAATTCAAAATTATATTCTATCAAGATTCAAGAAAAATAGTAACATTATGGTGGTGGGGGATGATGCTCAATCAATTTATAAATTTAGAGGAAGTGATATCAAGTATATTTGGAATTTTTCAGAAGATTTCAAACCAAATAAGACTTATTATTTGGAATCAAACTATCGTTCTACACAACAAATAGTTAATTTTTCACAGTCAATTATCAAGAATAATCATAGTCAATTTAATAAAAAAGTAGAGGCAGTTAATGAAAAATCTGGAACAAAACCACATGTATTAGCATTCCAAGATATTAATAATGTGGACCAATATAGATGGATTGCAGAAGATATTAAAAAAAGACATAATGAAGGTGTTTCTTATTCGGATATGGTTATTCTAGCTAGAAAAAATTCTTTATTAGATAAAATAGAATATCAGTTACTTTCACACAAGATTCCTACTATTAAACATTTAGGTATTTCTTTACTTGATAAGAATTACATCAAAGATTTTATGGCATTTATTGTTATTTTAGTAAATAATAAAAGTAGTATTCATTGGAAAAGAATATTAGCATTGCATCCAGCAATTGGTGTTGTTAAAGCTAATGAAATTATTGAATTTGATTCCAATATTAGGTATGCGATTCAAGTATTAGTTAAAGAATCTTCTTTTTACAAGAAAAATATTGGAAGCCTTGATAATATTTTAGACCAGATTGAAAAGTGTAATATTATTATGGACAAGATTAAATTGATTATTATATATTTACAAGATTTATGGAAGCAGAATAAATCTACATATAAGAATTGTAATATTGAAAATATGGTTGATGATACTCGTATATTATTAAATTATATTAGTAGTAAGGAATCATTGGAAGAATTTATTAATGATTTATATTTGAATAAAGAAATTGACCAAAACCACGAAGAGTCTATATACTTAACTACAGTACACGGGTCCAAAGGGTTAGAATGGGAATACGTTTATATTATCGATATGGATTGTCGTAACTTTCCATCAATGATGCCAAAATTCTTTAATGATGAATTGTTGGAAATGGAAGAAGAAAGAAGATTATTTTATGTGGCTGCCTCGCGTGCCAAATCACACTTGGTGTTAACTTATAATGCTGATTTACATCCAGAACGAATGAGTTTCATGTCTCCTTTATTAAAGGAAGTTTCTTCTGAATTATATATTCCTTATGGGGTTGAGAATATGGATATTCCAATGACAGGTAATGTATCCAAGGATGTAATGAATAATTTACGATTTAATGGCTTTAAAAATGTTAGAGATTCAATATTAAACTTAACTTTTGAAATATGCGGTGTTAATAAACAGATAGAAAATATGAATGAACTGCAACAAATTTCTAAAGGATATACCAATAGAATTATAATTGGTAATTTCATTGATTATGTCATTAGTAAGATGATGGTTGTTAACTTTCCAAGTAATGTCAAGAGTTTTGACTTAAATTTAATTCATAGATATCAAACCTTTTTACAAAGTGCAAATAATAAAAAGATGTATCATAATTATGTGGATAAGATATCTGATTGGAAAGATATATTAGAAGATATTTATCATATTTCTAGTTATAAAATTAAAGAATCTAATGGGGATTTAAAAGAGTTTTTATTAGGTAGCATGATGTATAAATTCTTATCTTCTATTGAAAAAGGATTGATATCATATATTAAAAAAGTACATACTAAAGTTAGCAAGGTTTATACTCACTATAATATTACTTTTGATTTAGTGCGCGGAGAATTAGATTTATTAATAGATGATCATTTGATTGAAATTAAAGCATCGATGTTTCAAGCATGTACATTGGTTAATCTATCACAAGCACTAATTTATGGTTATTTAGTGGGAAAGAAAGAAGTGAAAGTTAATAAAGTCTCTATTTATAATCCGTTGATGGGAACGATGACCTCTTTCGATACTAGTAATTTTAATTTTGTGGAATTTAAAGATAAAATATATAATTAAATTTTGATAGTTGTAATTTTGGTTGTTCCATATTAAATTTACTACAAATAGTTATCGTAGTCAGTCTTATTTTTTATATATTAAATGTGTTTAATAATACCAGCTGTTAAATCGTATATACCAGCTTTATATCTATTTAATAAAATCTCAGAACCAAATAAATAATAAGGAGCTATTTTAGGAAATTTACGTGTAAAATAAATTCCTAATACTAAAGAAATGATATCGCCTGTTATATTTGCTAAACTGTCTCCAATATAATTTTTATATTCTTTATTTTTTCTAAATTTATTTATTATATAAGGAGTATTTTCAACTATCTCAAAAATTATAGATAATATTAAGGTGATATAAAATGCATTAATATCTGTAAAACTTAGGTATTTACATATTAAATAAAGTAGAATTCCAGATGAAAAATGCGTAAAAGAATAAATATCAAATACCTGTTGACTTGTATCTTTACCATCAAGTTCCCAACTAATTAGTTTTTTCTTACTATACCATACCGGTCTACCAAACATTTTTAATTGCGGAGAACAATATAAATATACCATAATCGCTGATAATATAAATAAAGCATAAAATATTAATTTATTCATATATGTTTATATATATATATGAATTGAAATTATAATATCTATATTTAATATATATGAAATATTTAATAGATTATAATATGAAAGGCGCTGGCGATTGGACTAGTTGTTGTCCTATATGCGGTCTTCATTTTAGAATACATTTTGATAATTCTACATTTGAAGAAGCAGTCAAATATCTATCTTCTCCGTCTGCAAAAAATAAAAGAATATGGAAGGATAACAAGGATAAGATAATTAATAATTTTGCTAAATTTAAAAAAATAGAGAAATACACCTATAGTAAATATAATAAGATAACTCTTCTTTTACCAAATTCGGTAGTTAAGCATGGAGTAAAGTATGATGATAATGTAGAATTTATCGGTAGTACAAAAAAATACGGTGAAGTTTATTTTAATAGTCCATTATATGATGATGGTACAAGAGGGTTACCAATGCATACAGAATGTTGGAATCTAGCTAAAAATAAGTTTAACCATGAACTAAAATTTGAGAACTTCCTCTTTAATAAATATATACCAACAAGTAATACATTTTCACAGATTGGAAACTTTATGTTTAGAACTATTAATTACGGACCAGTTTTGAAATATGCGAATCAGGATTGGTTTGATAATTTATATAATATTAAAGCAGATGCTTTTTTATTAAATGAAAAAGAATGGTACCTTTTATATTTGCCATCTGGAAATTCAACTGAATCACAAAAAAATTCAAAAAGAATAGGAGGGATTATTGAAAAAATTATTAAAGGAATTAAAACCCCAAAAATAGAAATAATTTCTAAAGAAATTGTTTCTAAAAAGTTAAATAAAGATAGACCATCTCCATCAGAATCAGCTACCCAATTTAAGGAAGGAATCAAGAAAAAGGGAAATGATGGAAATATGTATATCGTATCTGTTAACAAAAATGAAGTTAAAAGATGGAAAAAATTTAATTAAATAAATCTTTGTTTATTGATGTTGGTAATCCATGACCAAATAAAATCATATATGTCAATATCAAAGCAGCCGCTAAAATACTTCTATTTTCGGCAACAGGTTGGTTTTGTCCAAGTCCATAAACCATAATTACGTATAATACAATACCAATTACTACAGAATGCAACAACATTACTCGTCCTTCTTCCATTATATATTAATCTTTATAATAAAAATCGGCATTTTAATTGACTAAAAAATTTTAAAATATTAAAAATATGTTTTGAAATTTTTAAAGGTTTTTATAAATATTCTATACTTAAAAATTATTTTCTAAAGTATAATAATGCAAATCATAGAATTTTGCCATATTAAAAATAAATTTGGAAATAAAAGCTTGAATCATGTTGGAGGTAAAAATGCATCTCTAGGTAAAATGATTTCAGACATGGAACAATTAGGTATAAAAGTTCCCAATGGGTTCGCTATTACCACTGATTTTTATCATACTTTTATAGATGATAATCACATAACATCACTTATTCAAGAATTAGATAATATGACTGAAGATTTTGAAGAAATATCAAAACAGATAAGATATAAAATTGATAATGGAAATTTTAATGATGAGTTTTTAAGTAACTTACGTGACCATTATCATAATTTGGGGGGTAATGATGTTGCAGTTCGTTCTTCAGCAACAGCTGAAGATTTAGACAATGCTTCTTTCGCAGGTCAACAAGATACTTACTTGAATGTTTCAGGTTTTGATTCTTTAGTTATTAATATAAAAAAATGCATGGCTTCTCTATTTAATAATAGAGCTATTCATTACAGAAATAACTTTAATATAAAATCAGGAACAGTTGGTATTAGCGTTGGTGTTCAAAAAATGGTTCGTTCTGATTTAGGGTCAGCAGGTGTCGCATTTTCAATTGATCCAGATTCAGGTAACAATAAAGTGGTAGTAATCAATTCTTCACACGGGTTAGGTGAAATAGTTGTTAGCGGACAAATAGTGCCTGATGAATTTGTAGTAACTAAAAATATAAATAATATTAGTTCTATTATTGATAAAAAATTAGGAGGTAAAGATAATAAAATTATTTATGATACTAATGGTACTAATGGTACTAAGATAGTTGAGAATGAAAACAAGGAAGAATTCTCATTGGATAATGAAAATATTCTATTATTAGGAGATTGGGTAAAAAAATTAGAAGAATATATGGAACATACAGTTGATATAGAATGGGCCTATGATGGTATTGAAAAACAATTATATATAGTTCAATGTAGACCAGAAACAATTCACTCTAATAAAGATCACGACATTATTATTAATTATAAGATAGCCAGTAATATATCTGAGAAAGAACTAAAAGAAAAAACAATTGTTAAAGGTATTTCAGTGGGTTCTTCATTAGGATGTGGTCCAGCTAGAGTAATCATATTAGACGTTATGCCAGATAATATGAATTCAATAGATTTTAATCAAGGTGATGTATTAGTTACAAAAATTACTGACCCAGATTGGGAACCTCTTATGAAAAAAGCATCCGCTATTATTACTGAAAAAGGGGGAAGAACTTGTCATGCTGCAATTGTGGCCAGAGAGTTACAAGTTCCTTGTTGTGTTGGAGCTACCGATTGTGTTAATTTAATAAAGTCAGGACAAAATATTACCTTAGATTGTACTCAAGGCGAGGAAGCTTATATTTATGACGGTATTATTGAATTTGAAAAGGAAGAACACCGATTATCAGAATTACCTACACCCCCTGTAGATATTATGTTAAATGTAGCAGCACCTAATCGTGCTTTTCAATATGCTAATATCCCAAATAAAGGTGTTGGGTTAGTTAGAGAGGAGTTTATTATTAATAACTTTATACAAGTTCATCCATTAGCTTTGATTAATTATAAAAATTTAAATGATGATGTGATAAGATCTAGAATAGAGGAAATAACTAAAGGTTACGAAAACAAAGTAGATTATTTTATTGACAAATTAACTTTTGGTTTAGCTAGAATAGCCACTGCTTTTTATCCAAATAATGTGATTATCAGATTTAGTGATTTTAAGTCTAATGAATATGCAAATCTATTAGGTGGACAATATTATGAACCACATGAAGAAAATCCAATGATTGGTTGGAGAGGTGCTTCCAGATATTATTCTGAAAAATATGAACAAGCATTTGGTTTAGAATGTGTAGCTATTAAAAAAATAAGAGAAGAAATGGGATTAACTAATGTGATAGTTATGATTCCATTTTGTCGTACTCCTGAAGAATGCAAACGAGTTTTAGCTACCATGGAAAAATATGGACTAAAGCGTGGTGAAAATGGGTTACAAGTGTATATTATGTGTGAGGTTCCATCTAATGTTATATTAGCAGATGAATTTTGCAAGTACGTAGATGGGTTTTCAATTGGAAGTAATGATTTAACTCAGTTAACACTAGGGTTAGATAGGGATAGTGAGTTAGTTCAGCATTTATATGATGAAAGGAATGAAGCAGTTAAAATGATGATATCTCAAGCTATTAAAACTTGCAAGAGAAATAAAGTAAAGATAGGTATTTGTGGCCAAGCACCTAGTGATTTCCCAGATTTTGCCAAGTTTTTAATAGAGGAAGGAATTGATAGTATTTCATTAACACCTGATTCGGTTGTTAAAACTATTAAAGAGTTAACTAAATAATTTGATACGATAATTATAATATTGATTTTGTTGATTTAAATTCAAAACGATGATCTGTATATCCTCAATTTATTAATATTAAAGATATTCTTACATCTGAAGAGGTTAAAAAGTTGGTAACAGCCATTAACTATATCAGTTCTATAGGGGTCATCTAATCTAGAGATAAAAGGTTTATAGATTAAATAACAATATGTTATCTAACCATTTACTATAATATTTTATATCATTTAAGATATACATGAATTATTATTCTAAATATTTAAAGTATAAAAATAAATACTTAACTTTAAAAAATAATATAGAAAAATTAAATGGATTACAATTAGGTGGTGCATCTGCTGAAGGTGAAAAAGATAAAACCCCTCCTTCAGAAACTGGTTCATTTTTTGATGATTTGTTTTCACCTAAATCTGATGAAGAAGCAGCAAACATAGATGAAAAGGAACAAAAAGCACCTGATGCATCATCAAAATCTTCTAATCCATTTGGAAGAATTACAAGTAGTATGGGCTCAAAAGACACTGAATCTTTAAAAAAATGTATAGATTGTAATGAAAATTATTCCAGTTCATTAAGTACAACTAATGGAAGATCATTTTGTCCTCATTGTGGTAAAGAAGAACTAGAACAAACTGATGTTCGGTCTATGCCTATACCTACCAGTTCTAGATTTGGAAGTCAATTAGAACAACCTTCTGTTTCAAATACTGGATTACAAGACCCTCAACCTCTCGTAACTCGTCCTATGTTGGCTCGTTCTAATGCAGCTGGATTACCTTCCGTTTCAAATACTGGATTACAAGACCCTCAGCCTCTCGTATCTCGTTCTAATGCAACTGGATTACTTTCAGATCAGAATAACGATTGGACCCCACCTGTTGGATGGCCAACTAGTATAGGTCCTGGTGCTGGATATCAACCACATGAAGCATATAATAACCCAAACTCTATACAGTCAACACAACAAGTTCCTGGCGCTAGATGGCAAACACACCAAGTTCCTGGTGCTAGATTACATGAAGCTCATAATAACCCAACCGCTAGACAGTTAACACAACAAGTTCCTGGTGCTGGATTACATGAAGCTCATAATAACCCAACCGCTAGACAGTTAACACAACAAGTTCCTGGTGCTGGATTACATGAAGCTCATAATAACCCAACCTCTAGACAGTTAACACAACAAGTTCCTGGTGCTGGATTACATGAAGCTCATAATAACCCAACCGCTAGACATTTACCACAACAATATATTAGTGAAGGATAACCACCACAGACCATGTCTATCTTGGTGGTGGATATCTGAAGCTCAGAACAATATAAACCAATATAATTCTTCAGATTTAATAGATGATAAACTGTAAATAGAATTAGTAAATAAAAATCAATATTTTGATAATATAGATTTTTATTATTTTTTATAATTATCATTTGATAGAAAAGGATAAACTGAACAAAGAAACCTTAGATTTCTAATGTATAGTCATATACTTCTTTAGTTTTCCGGGATTATATTGGTCACTATTTAATAATTAAAAGTGGTAAAGATAATGTTATTACCAAGTAAAATAAAAATTGAAATAATATTTTATATAGGGCTTAATATATTAAATATATGACGACTTTAATTAAAACTGTTGGTAATTTAAATGATACATCATACTCTGCTCAAAAATGGGCAACCGATTCTACTAAAATGGTAGAATCACGTACTTGGTTAACTCGACAAGCTTGTGCAAGACTTGAAGAGTTATGCGACCTTAATATCAAGAAGATTCATCTAGAATTTTCTAAATTACCAGATGAGATAGAATTTCATTGGTATAATGTTAAAAATGACCTAATGAAATATTGTGGTTTTATTAAAGATGCTTCCTTAATGGATTTTTCTTTTGATACTATTTTTAATGGCGGATTCACGAATCCAACTGGTAAAGTAGATAGAACACGTCTTCGAGAAGCAGGTGTAATTAATCCATTTGTATTAGATGTCAAACGAGCCATAGCAGACAAATGTATTAAAGTGTGGGATGTGAGCGACAAAAAAGTTTCAAAAAAAAATGTTTGGAAAATTACAATTTTCATTCATGAAATCAAGAAACTTGCAGAACAAAATGAACAAAATGAACAAAATGAACAAAATGAACAAAATGAACAAAATGAACAAAATGAATAAAAACAAAAAACAAAAAATAAAAAACAAAAATAAAAAACCAAAAACATAAACCCCAATATGATGTCTAATCATATTTTTTTTTAATAAAATACAAATATACTAATATATACACCATATATTATGTTATACTGCTAATTTATTTAGAAAAATTGAAATATTAAATTTAATATGATAATAATATTTTAACATGATAAACAGTATATCAATAGCCAAGAAAAGTAGATTAGTACCCATCATGAAAGATTCATATATTAGTATTCTTAAAATGAACTTAAGCACTAACAAGTTTATTATTACTGATGAACAGTTATGTGAATTTACCAAACTAGTAGCCAATAGTAGCTACTTTAAAAATTTTAGTAATTGGTATAAATTTTTTTCCCAAACGGGAATAAAAAATTTACCAATTTTATTTTCACCTTTTCAGAGAAATCATCTGACAATTTATGATGATCAATATGCACGATCAAAAACTATAGTAGATTATATGAAATTAAATCCTAAATCAGAATTAATTACTATGGATGGACATGGCAGATTAATCTATAGTATTATTTCTCATTTTCAACAAGATAAATCATTCATTAAATCAAAACGGAAGATTCATTTGGTAGATATAGATAAAACTACCAACGATTTTCATAAACAAATGTTTCCTCGCCAAATATTCAAAAAAACAATAAATATTCCGGAAACTCAAGATATCCTAGAATTAGATAACTCTTTTTTAAAAAATAATAAAATTTCAAACCCCTTATTATATCTTAATTTCTGCGGAATTGGATGTTGTGCCACTAAATCCCAAAAAGGTAATGAAAGAGTTATTAGTTTTATAAAAAAATGGTTAGAACAAAATGATAATATTATGTTATCATTATCATTGAGACCTTATGGTTTCAAAACACATTACGAAGGAAAAATTACTACCTATGGTATGCTTCAAAGTTTTAACAATTTAGAACTTATTTCCAGAAGGTCAAATTTCGCTACCTACATGATTAGTAATTAAATAAACTTTTCTCTTTTTTTTAACTCGCAGTATTACACCAAAACATATAAATTAACTCGGTCATCAGTTAACTTAACTTGATCATCGGTTAATTTAAATATAGATAAAGCATAAAGAGTGACCAACAAACAATAATACTAAAACAAATAGTAAATAAATAACTAGTAAATAAAATAAAATTTCTAATACACGTAACTATTGTATAAATATACTGATTCATAACATAATATTGATATTGATTTTGAATAATAATAATATTTATATAATCAAAATCATAATTAAATCTACAATTAGGACATGACCTTTTATATTCTATCCATTTTTCTAAACAATCTGAATGAAATTGATAGTTGCATTGATTACATTGATAAACTTTTTTATTTTTGATATTATTATCTAAACATATTGAACATATGTTTTTAATTTGATTTGAATTAATTATATCAAATACATTCATTCAAATAATAATTAAAAATGCGCAATTCTTTTTAAATAAAAATCTTGATATTATATATTTACAATATATAATTGTAAATCATTTTCATACGCACATCCATAATGTCCTTCTAATATATCATATTCATAATTATATATAAACATCTGTTTTTTTGAATCCCATCGTGGTTCTGAATAAATTATGAACTTCTTATTTGATTCTAAGGGAACTTTTTGTTCTTTAATCCATTCTTTTGTGTATTTAACGACTGACCCATTTTTGAATCCCATCGTGGTTCTGAATAAATTATGAACTTCTTATTTGATTCTAAGGGAACTTTTTGTTCTTTAATCCATTCTTTTGTGTATTTAACGACTGACCCATTTTTGAATTTTGGTTGTAAATTGGATACTTTAATATTCTTAGTTGGTATATTTAATAATTCCATAAAGTAATTTATATATAATTATAAATATAATATTCTCAATATTTATTAAACGTATATTTAATAAATATTATAACATAATATCATGCATATATTCTATATTATCACTTTCAGGATCTTCATTATATAGTTGGTCCAATATTCTTTTTATCCTATTTGGATGTAATGCTTTTGCTACAAAAGGTTGCAATAAATGTTCTAGAGTGAATTTCTGTTTAGCTACTATTAGTTCAAACATTTCTTTTTCTCTTGTAAATTTATTTTTACTAATACACTCCCAATTCCAAGGTTTATCTGGATACTTTTTAATATCATCCATAGTTAGGTTCGGATTACCACTTATTTGGTCCCAATCCCAATCCTTATCTTGAATTCGCTCAATATTCTCTATATTTATATTTGCGTTTTTACTTATCCAATACCATGACCAAGGTTTATTTGGATACTTTTCAATCCATTCAATAGTTAAATTTGGATTACTACTTATCCAATCCCAATTCCAATTTTTATCTGAATTTTTTTCAATCATTTCTAAAGTTAGATTTGGGTTTCTACTAAGAGTATACCAATTCCAATCATTATTTTGATTCTTCTTTATATATTCCATAGTTATATCTGGTCTTTGATTTATAGCACTCCAACACCAAGGGTTATTTGGATATTTATTAATAATTTCCAAAGTTATATTTGGATTAATACTTATATAATACCAGTTCCAATTTTTATCTGAAAATTCATCAATCCAATCCATAGTTAAATTTGGATGACAACTTATATGAATCCAATCCCAATCTTTATTTATATATTTTTTAATCCATTCCATATTTAAATTTGGATTTGAACTAATGTATTTCCAATCCCAATGTTTATCTGGATATTTGTCAATCCATATCATAGTTATATTTGGATTCGCACCTATATCAACCCAACTCCAATGTTTATCTGGATATTTTTCAATCCATTCCAAAGTTAGATTTGGATTTTTACTAATAGTTCGCCAATTCCAAGATTTATCTGGATATTTATTAATCCATTCAATAGTTATATTTGGATTCTTACTTATCTGTCTCCAAATCCAAGGTTTATCTGGATACTTTTCAATCCATTCCAAAGTTAGATTTGGATTTTTACTAATAGTTCTCCAATCCCATTGTTTATTTGGATATTGTTCAATAAAGTCCATAGTTAAATTTGGATTCGCACCGATGTCTATCCAATATAGCTGGTTAATTAAATTATTTTTGATAAATTTAAACCAATGATTATTCCAACTTTTTTCCATTTTGATTGTTATAAATATTTGATTGAATCATTATAAGGCTGATTTTTAATCAACTTTTCTATAAAAATATTACATGTAATTAACAAGATGATGTCCGAAACCCATAGGTGTGTGTGGGTGCTATTCTAAAAAATTGATTAAAACATATTATCTTGATATATAACTATATTAATGGAACTTAATTCTGAAGAAAAAAAAATATATTATAAGGAACCAAAATATCTAGTTAATTATCTAAATATTGATTTAGATGAATATAAATCATCGTTATATATATTAAAAAGTAAACATGAAAATGAAATATCTATCATAAAGTATAAATTAAAAAAAGCAAATGTTATGATATCAGAAAAATGTAAGAAGATTAATGGATCTCATGATTGGATATCAGAACGAGAAGATGGGATGTATGGCGAAATATTTACTTATTGTAAACATTGTCGTGTTGATAGATATAATAATGAATATTTGCATTAATTCAAAAGAAGTATTAATGGTAGTATTTCCTATAGGTACATTTTATTTAATAAAAACATATTTTTGATGATGATAATCAACAATTATTTTTAAAAATAAAAGTTGATAAAGAATTATTTATAATACTAAACTATATACATAATGTTTACGAATAGTACAAGTTTCATAATTGCACAATTTAAAACTATTATTTATTACCCAGTACCACTATATTATATACCATTCATCATCCAAGTCGTTTGTAATGTTAGTTTTTATTTTTTTCCTCGTGAAACATTATTTCTTCTTTGTAATAATCTAAATGAAATTAAAAAAGAAGACACTGTCATAAATGACTCTTCTGAAGATGAAACTAATTCAACAAGTGGAACAACTTTGACAGATGATACTAATTCAACAAATGGAACAACTTCGACAGATGAAACATATTCGACGGATGGTTCAACTTCGACGGATGAAACAGATTCAACGGATGAAACTAATTCAACATATGGTTCAAATTCGACAGATGAAACTAATTCAACGGATGAAACAGATTCGACAGATGAAACTAATTCAACAGATGATTCAACTTCGACGGATGAAACATCCGATACTAGTAGTTCACCAGATGAAAGAATGATTGATATAAGAGGATCAGAACTTGCAACTAACAATGAAGCTTATTGGTGCAATCAATGTGGTTATAAACTTAATTCATATATTTTAGAAAAATGGATAGAATATAAAACAATATGTCCTATGTGTAAAAAAAGTGTGATAAATGTTAGTGATAAATATACATTGCCTAAAGTTGCTGAATCTAAAATTAGTGATAATTATATTAAAGAAGAATTTGAAGAACTACCAGGAAATGAAGAACTTGTAGACCAGAAAGAACAAGAAGATCTACAAGAATATATAAAAGAAGAACTTGAAAAACTACGAGAAGAACTACAAGAACAAGAAGAACAGGAAGAACTTGAAAAACTACGAGAAGAACTACAAGAACAAGAAGAACAGGAAGAACTTGAAAAACTACAAGAAGAACAACAAGAAGAATCTGAAGATAGTTGGTATATTTACAATACAATAATGTAAAGATAGTTGGTATATTTACAATACAATAATGTAAAGAAAAGTAGGTTAATTTGTTTAATTTTATAAAATACAATAATCTTATTTATTTTATAAAATTTATAAATAACTGTCTGATTTATAAAAAATTGATTTATAAATGTATTAATATCTATTTATATGGATATTAAGGTGGCGGAGTTAACCACATAAAAAACTTCAAAAAGGTCCCATTTAAGGGAAAACATTCGCTTGATTTATATAAATACTATTCAATTATAGGAAATATAATGGTTCGTGTTTATTAGAATATCGTCACTTGTCGAGGTTGTTCTATGAACATAAATATTTCGAATTGCTACTGATGAAATAAATTCATCATTGTTTAGGAACTCTTTCGATTAACAGTTGATAAAATTATATTTTTCTTTTATATCATTTAACAATTTATAATTTCTTCTGGTTTTATTGGGAAAAATTCAGTATTTTGATAATATTTAGGTTGTTCATATAAATTTGGTTCATTTATCGTAATATTTTTGTAAATCACCTTTGGGGTATAATGAATATAATCTTTTATTCCATTCATTATTTGTTGAATAGACACATCTTCATCCATTTTACCATATCTACAACAAAAAGAGGTAAAAAAGAATATTAATTAATATATTATATAAAACTGACATAGTAGCATAATAAGCATTTTTTGTATTTGAAACATTTTGAGGTAATAACATTGTTGGTGAAATTACAAGTGATTTATTTCCTTTATCTATTATTATTGAACTTCCAATAGGTAAATAAGGTTTTCCAATAATACTTGTAATTCCTAATTGTTTTACAATATTTTTTACTTCTATTTCAATATTAGGAAAAATAATCAATACCTCCGTCCATAAAGCATAAACTATTAGCAGGAGATACATAATAAGTTTTTTATTTGGATTTGGGACATAATCTTGAATTTTCATCGTTTTTGCTTTAAACCCATATTGTTTTATTTTTTCTGTAAATGTTTCATTTAATGAAATAAATATGATAGGCATATAAATTTATTATATATATTTGTGTATAGTTATACAAATTCAACATGGTCGAATAAATATAATCAACTTTTGATTATTTATGGCAATACTAAAGTCTTTGATTTTAATAGAATTGTATCATCTCCCATTTTCTTAATCGCATCATTGAACCATTTAAATGTTTCTTTTAGTACGTTAACAAATAGATATAGTGGCCAAGATGCTGCATAAAGTGGTCCAAGATCATCACCTTTTAGATATGCTTGATAGTATATTACAGAAACAACAATATATATAAAAATTAAAAAAATAATAGTTTTTATTGAAATTGAGTTAACGTTAGCCATATGTTCTATATTTTTCTTATCTTTTTTTCTATTCGAATAATTCATTATAATAACTTATATAATTTTTCATAAATATTTTTAAAATAAAATTTAAAGTTATTAATTGATTTTAATTCAATAATTCATTTTTTACTAGTTGTTGTTTTAATGAGTCGGCTTTAACCATATAACTCAAAGAATAAAACAGTGATTGACTTTTTGCTTTAGTTGGCATCTATATTATCTAAACATATTAGTAAGAGAAGACATCTTTGTTACAGATTTAGTTTTTGCTACCGGTGTAGTTTTTGATATTGGACTTACTTTAGGTGACACTGGTCTTGTTTTAGCTACAGGTTTTGTTAGAGCTATAGTTTTAGCTGCGGGTGTAGTTTTTGATATTGGACTTACTTTAGGTGACACTGGGCTTGTTTTAGCTACAGGTTTTGTTAGAGCTATAGTTTTAGCTACAGGTGTAGTTTTTGATATTGGACTTACTTTAGGGGACACTGGGTTTGTTTTAGCTACAGGTGTAGTTTTTGATATTGGACTTACTTTAGGGGACACTGGGCTTGTTTTAGCTACAGGTTTTGTTAGAGCTATAGTTTTAGCTACAGGTGTAGTTTTTGATATTGGACTTACTTTAGGGGACACTGGGCTTGTTTTAGCTACAGGTGTAGTTTTTGATATTAGACTTACTTTAGGGGACACTGGGCTTGTTTTAGCTACAGGTTTTGTTAGAGGTAAAACTTTTACTATCGAATTTGCTACAGGTGTTGTTAGAGCTGTAGTTTTTGATATAGGAGTTGCTGTAGGTGTAGTTTTAGCTGCAGAATTTGCTACAGGTTTTGTTAGGGGTAAAACTTTTACTACCGAATTTGCTACAGCTGCAGGGTTTGTTAGCGCTATAGTTTTAGCTGCAGGAGTTGTTAGCGCTATAGTTTTAGCTGCAGGGTTTGTTAGCGCTATAGTTTTAGCTGCAGGGTTTGTTAGCGCTATAGTTTTAGCTGCAGGGTTTGTTAGCGCTATAGTTTTAGCTGCAGGAGTTGTTAGCGCTATAGTTTTAGCTGCAGGAGTTGTTAGAGCTATAGTTTTAGCTGCAGGAGTTGTTAGAGCTATAGTTTTAGCTGCAGGAGTTGTTAGAGCTATAGTTTTAGCTGCAGGAGTTGTTA
>Ga0209632_10000226_pt1 | contig 58819 bp, 46 predicted proteins | sample COG_10_FD_184754 | JGI IMG/M metagenome (GOLD analysis project Ga0209632, IMG submission 184754) | Pelagic Microbial community sample from North Sea - COGITO 998_met_10 (SPAdes) (version 2) | ecosystem: Environmental > Aquatic > Marine > Neritic zone/Coastal water | place: Helgoland, sampling...
CTCAAAAATGCTAAAACTACTGGAATATTTGTTTCAAATTTTTCTTCTTTAAAATGAGTATCCATTTTATGAGCACCCTTTAAAAGCGAGTCAAAATGTTCATACCCCACAGCAAGACTAATACTTAGGCCTACGGCGCTCCAAAGTGAAAAACGACCTCCAACCCAGTCCCACATGGGAAAAATATTGGAAGGCTCAATTCCAAACGCCTCTACCTTAGAGGTGTTCGTTGAAACCGCTACAAAATGCTTAGCGACATCGGCTTGTGTGCCGTGCTTTAAAAACCATTTTTTGATCGTGGTAGCATTGGACAGGGTTTCTTGGGTGGTAAATGTTTTAGAAACAATGACAAAAAGAGTTGTCTCAGGATTAAGTTGTTTCAGTATTTCGTTGACGTGATCTCCGTCCACATTACTTACATAATGAGGCTTTAGATGGTTTGCGTAAAAAGATAACGAATCGACCACCATGGCAGGACCCAAATCGGAGCCCCCTATGCCTATATTTACAATGTCTGTAAAGGGTTTATTTGTATATCCTTTTTTTGTACCATTAATAATTGCGTCCGAAAAAGTTTTAATCAAAGCTTTTACCTCGTGAATTTCAGGTATCACATTTGTACCGTTCACCATAACTTTAGCGTCCGATGGCGCGCGCAAAGCGGTGTGCAATACGGCCCTGCCTTCAGTATGGTTTATAACATCGCCATCAAAGTATTTTGAAATAGCATCGTCAAGTTTTAGCTCCTCAGCCAATTCCTTAAAAAGCTCTAAGGTTTCAGAAGTAATTCTGTTTTTAGAAAAGTCTACATAAAAATCTTCCCATTTAATAGTAAATTCATCTGCACGGTTAGGGTTTTCTTTGAACCAAGTTTTCATCTGAGCATCCTTGATGGTCTCAAAGTGTGCTGTTAGTTTTGACCATGCTTTAGTTTGCGTTGGGTTGATAGAATTTAATGCCATTGGTTAATTTTAAATATAATTAGTTTATTGAGTCTAGTTGTTGTTTTAAGGGTGCTATAAAAGCTTGGAAATCTGATTTTAAGTCTGGTGATAATGCTTTGGCATCCGGTAATTTTTGTCGCAGCGGGTCCACTTGCTTCCCGTTTTTCCAAAAGCGGTAGCAAACATGAGGTCCTCCGGTATTACCTGTCATACCCACTTTACCAATCACATCGCCTTGTTTTACATAATCTCCTACCTTTACCAAGCGCTTACTCATGTGTAAATATTGAGTGCTGTAGGTAGCGTTGTGACGAATTTTAACGTATTTCCCATTCCCACCTTTTCGAGTAGACTCTGTGACTGTCCCGTTTGCAGTTGCTAAAATTGGAGTCCCTATCGGGGCAGCGAAATCAGTCCCTTTATGAGGGCGTATCTTGTTTCCATAGTAGGCGATTCTACGTTTTAAGTTAAACCTGGAAGAGATCCGACTGAACTGAACTGGTCCTTTTAAAAAAGCTTTACGCAAACTATTAGTGGTTTGGTCAAAGTAATCAGTGCTGTTTTTAGAGTCTTTGTTCAAGTAATTGAATGCGTAAAAGGACTCCCCTTTGTGTTCAAAAAAGGCCGCCTCAATGGTTTCAATACCTGCATAAACACTATCATCTACAAAGCGCTCCTTATAAATAACTTTAAAATTGTCCCCCTTTTGAAGTCTGAAAAAATCAATGGTCCAGGCATAAATATCATCAGACATATCATAAATAAGCTGGGTTGGTAACCCCTGTGCCTCCATGGTTTCGGATAGCGAACTTTCAATCACTCCGAACGCTTCTTTTTCTATGACCTTCACAGGCTTCCTTTCAGTATACGCAATAATTGAATCACAAAACTCAACAACTAAATATTCAATTTTATTGAGTTCGTATATAAACACAAGTGGCGTTTCAGGGGAGTCCTTAGCGAACAAAACAGTATAAGGCTTTCCTATTCTTAGTTGTCGAACATCAAAAATAGCTTTTGTTTTTTCAGCAATGTGATGGATTTGAGGATAAAATAAATGATTTCGCTCTAAAAGAACTCCAAAGCTATCTCCACCTTTAACCGTATCATTGCTGACCTTATAATTATTAAGGTTGTATCCAAATTTAAAATTGTCACTTTGAACTAATTCTTCAGGCTTTTCTACCGCTGTCTCCTCATCTGAACAGCCTTTAATAACAAGGTTATAAAAAAGAATCATTACGAATCCAGAAAGGAAAAATCTTAAATTAAAATACTTCGTGTTAATCAACTTCATGCCCCCAGTTATCTTTTTCGTCTTGGCTCCAAAGTTCTGGAAAAAATATTCGTTTTTGGTATTTTGGATGCATATATTTTTGCCAATCGCTTCCCCCAGTGGCAGCTCCATCTCCATCTTTGCCTAAAATGTAATACTTGGCAGCATTATAATGAGCCATCACCCATGTTACATTAACTGTATAGTCATAATGTTTCATGGCTGTGATTAAGCCGGTATCTTGTTGATCTTCTTGGGAAAGTTCCTTAAATCGACTCCATATGTTTTTGGTGTTGTACACTTTCATAAATGTAACAAACTCTTCCTTGTAGCGGTTTTCAAAATTTGACAACAATGGTGATTTCTGCCCAGTCTTGTAGTCTTTTCCAGCAGCTTGCCAATATAAATGCTCAAAAGCATGCTCAAAGGGCGTGTTTCTATCAATATTGGCTCGAAAACGAATGTCTATTAGGTTAATTAACTCTGTAGAAGCAAATTCTATTTTACGATATTGGGCACTTTGAAATCCACTTGCAGGCGTTAACGTGTGTCTAAATTTATTGTATTGAGCGACATCCATTCCTTCACGCATGATGTTGAAGGAGGTCGTTAGCATGTCAAAATAACGACTGATTCGCATGAGTTTGTCTTGGAAAACGGCAACACTTAAAGGAGTCGCCTCCGCAACTTGCTTGATTTCCCATAATATCATTTTAAAAATCAGCTCATTGATTTGATGGTAAGCAATAAAAACCATTTCATCAGGAAGAGTGGTGCGTTGAATCTGCAATCCCAACAAAGCATCCGTGTGAATATAGTCCCAATATGTTATAGAGTTACTATGTAATAAGCCTTCTAAATGTACATTACGATCTTGATGAATCGCTTTGTACTTGTCATCAAGATCTTCTAATAATTTGTCGGTTGTTGGTTTTTTTGTCATCTTTTTATAATTGGATTTCGAAAGGATGTTTCAGTCCTTTTAAAGCCACCAAATCAGCTCTTAACGACCCTACGTCAAGGTCGGCTTTAATTTTAATTGGAAGCTTATTATCGTCTGCAGTAACCCATAATGTAAGACTTTCTTCTTCTTTAAAAACGCGACCTGCCATTACATAGGGCCTGAATTTAATACACTTAATTTTTCCAAAATCTGTTTTAATTGTTTCATGACCTAAATATTTTAGTTTAAACAAGAAAGTTTCACTGTCAAAAAATATATTAAGTTTTACAATATCTCCTTTTTTTAAAGAATCTGTTTTGTAATTATTTCTTAGATAATAATAAGCAGAAAGAAGGTCTTGAATATTCTCTTCAATATCTACAGATGAGTTTGATTGATTTTTAATGTCTTGAATAAGGGCTTTATTTTGTAAATGGTCAAATTCTATTATTAGATTTTTTTTGTAGCCACCTTCATTAATGTTTCTCACAAACTTGTAAGGAGAGCCCGTTTGTTTATCAAAATGACTTTCGTAATGGTCTTTAACCTTAAAAACCCACTTTATAGGGCCCGTCGTCCACCCTTTGGCAACAACTTTATAGACAGGGATGTCTTTATAAACAGCGTCAAATACTTCAAGTGTTGCGTTACCTGCTTTCCACCATCCACTGTAACTAAGCTTAAACTTCAACCATTCGCCAGACTGAAACGAGGAGGTTTCTTGGGCCACTAGTAGCTGGCTGCTAGTTATAATTATTAAAATTAAATATATTTTCTTCATTATGAATGAAAGTTGTGGTTTTTAAGACGCTTTTAATCTCAGTTACAAATTTGCAATTATTATTCCAAACAATAAAATGAATATGCTAAAGAGTCTATTAATTTTATGTTGCCTTCCCTTTAATTAGATTCTCACTAAAACCAATAACCAACACTTATGAGGTAAGCCGAGTACTTTGTCTCTGGACTCCAGTTATATTTCAACTCAATAGGGCCAAAAATAGTATCTAATCCGTATCCAATGGCATAACCACTATAGTTTTGGATGTCAGCCCATTCACTCTGTAAAAAGATATCGTCACCAACAGCCGCAAAATTTGAAGACACGTTAAGATGATGGTTCTTGAAAAACTCATAATCAAGAGTTGCGTATGCTTTTGTAAAGCTATCTCCTGTTAGAGAAAAATAATCGTAGCCGTAAAATGAAAAGTAGTTATTTATATTATTATATCCATAACCACCTAAGCCAAAGTCAAGAGATTTCATATTAGAACCTCCAATTTTAACACCGCTTTGTGCACCCAAGACAAAAGACCAGTTGTCAAAAAAATTAAATGCCTTAGCGATGTTTAGTTTTATGTATGAAAACTGAGAGAAATCAGACTTAATGCCTGAATATGAAAGAAAAAGCTGAGCGTTTCCTTCAAATAAGAATCCATTCTTGGGGAAAATTTTATCGTCAAAGGTATCAAACTTAAGCCCTCCTACATAGCTAAAAAAGTTGCTGTCTTCAAAAAAATAAGGGTCTTCATTAAATAAAGTTTTGAAAAAATTATCACGCGAGGAAATTATTAGTTTTTTGTATTCTAACCCCACTTTAATTGATAGATCTTTTTTAATTAGGGTTTCAATAAAAAATTGATTTGTAAAATCAGAGATTGTCACATCAACCTTACCAGCTCCTACGAACTCTGCTGCAGTACTAAAAAATGAAGGGTTAATTTTATCTTTGATGAGATTGTATTTTGAATTAACTCCAACACTCCAGTAAAATCCCTTATCAATATAATAATCAAAATTATATCGAGGCGCATCTCCAAACATAAAATCTATTGAAACAACATCATTTTTTAGAAGAAGTTGCTTTTTTGTTACGTTTAGTAGTGCTGCACTATTGTAGAGTTGATCATAGTGTAATCCAAACCTTATGAATGCTGTGCTTTTGGCTTCTACAACTTGAGCTTCAATATCATAGCGGTCTCCGTTTGGAGTGAATTTATATAAAAAACTATCAAAATTATTTGTGGCTACTAAGTTATTAACGCCATTACCAAAGTCATCATAGCTTATGGTTTCTCCATTCCTAAACCTTAATTTACCTCTAACATAAGAAGATGTGTATTTCCCTAGTCCAAAAACTGTTATTTCATTAATTTTAATTTCGTTGTAATCCGGAAACTTTACTGCTGTTTTCTTAAAGTTTTGAGCTTTGGCAATTGACTGTAATTCTTTTAAGAAACTCATTGTTTTCTTTTGACCATTTTCAATAATTTTAGACCGTTGACCAAACGAAATTATCGAGTAATCTGATACATCTGGTTTAATATATATATCTGTAAGCTTTGACTTTTCCTTTAATTCTGCAACAGCTCTGAAATTATTGATTTGAAGCAAAATATCAGAAACCGATTCAAGGTCGTCGTCTGTAAGAAGGTCGTCTTGAACATCAACACCAATAATAAAGTCTAAATTCTTAGACAATAACCCTTCGATAGGGAAATTATTTGTAATCCCCCCATCCATCAACAACTTATTGTTTAATTTAACTGGTTGAAACAGAGTTGGAAGTGCACTACTGGCGGCAATTGCCTGTGCTAGATTTCCTTTGTCAAGAACTACTTCCTTACCCGTTTGCATATCTGTAGCAATGCAATAAAATGGGATAGGAAGCTTACTAAAGTCATCTATTTGACTAACCCCTAATGTTAATTTTGACAATAAATTAAAAACATTTTGACCTCTGGAAATAGAGGAAGGTAATTGAATTTTGAATTTATTAAACGGAAGCGTTAACGCATATTTTTCAGCATTTTTTCTTTCATAAAATGTTTTAGACTTTCGAGGCACATTGTCATTTATAAGTAACTCGAAATCCGTGGCTTTAATAATAGAATCTAATTGATTGCCTGTGTAGCCAGAAGCATAGAGGGCCCCTACAACCGCACCCATGCTGGTGCCGGCAACATAATCGATACGTACGCCAAGGCTATCCAGGGTTTTTAAAACTCCTACATGTGCCAAGCCTTTGGCGCCACCGCCACTAAGCACCAGTCCTACACTAGGGTTATTAGGAATTTGTTCTTGTGAGAAACTCCAGGAAAAAACAAAGATAAATATTACACTTAGTAGTTTATACACGTGGGTTTTTTTGATAATAATTATAAATAATGAGTGCTTTTGACACCCCTACAACATGCTCTAGTTCGTCTAATGCAGCAAATGAAACACGCTGAGCGGATTTAAAATTTTTTAATAACTCTAAAATTGTTTTTTCTCCGATCCCAACAATAGATTCCAACTCAGAATTTAACGCTGTTTTACTTCGTTTATTTCGATGATGCTCAATTCCAAATCTATGGGCCTCATTCCTAAGCTGTTGTATGATTTTCAACGTTTCGCTTTTTTTATCTAAATATAAGGGAATTGGATCATCTGGATAGAATAATTCTTCTAAACGTTTGGCAATTCCTATAATTGCTATTTTTCCTCTAAGATCTAGGGCGTCTAAACTTTTCAATGATGCCGACAACTGACCCTTGCCCCCGTCAATTATAATTAATTGAGGTAACGGCTGGTTTTCATCTAACAAGCGTTTATATCGGCGATACACAACCTCGGTCATTGATGCGAAATCATCAGGACCTTCTACGGTTTTAATATTAAAATGACGGTAGTCTTTTTTACTCGGTTTTCCATTTTTAAAGACAACACAAGCCGCAACAGGGTGCGTGCCTTGAATGTTTGAATTATCAAAACACTCAATATGAGTGGGGGCCTCTGAAAGTCGCAAATCGGATTTCATTTGAGCCATAATACGTCCTTCGTGTCGTTCCGGATCTGTAATTTTAACTTGCTTTAATTGATCTAGCCTGTGGTATTTCGCATTGCGAATTGACAGGTCAATTAGCTGTTTTTTATCCCCAACCTTGGGGATAGTAATCTTAAAATCTGAGCCTAGATTTACCTCAAAAGGGACATATAACTCCTTAGATTCTAAAGAAAATCGTTGACGAATTTCCGTTATAGCCAGCTCTAATAATACTTGGTCGCTTTCTTGCAGTTTCTTTTTTAGCTCCATCGTATGAGACCTAATAATAGCGCCATAAGAAAGTTGTAAAAAATTAACATACGCAAAGCTCTCATCACTCACTATGGAAAACACATCGACATTGCTAATCTTAGGGTTTACAATTGTTGATTTCGCTTGATAGTTTTCGAGTATTTGTAGTTTATCTTTTAAGGATTGAGCTGCTTCAAACTCTAAATTCTCAGCATGTGATTTCATTTGTGTTTTAAAAACCGCTATGGAGTTTTTAAAATTTCCTTTTAATATTTCTCGAATTGTTGTGATGTTTTCAAGATAAGAGGCCTCATGTTCTTTGGCTTCACAAGCCCCTTTGCAATTTCCCAAATGGTATTCTAAACAAACTTTATATTTATGGCTTGCTATTTTTTCTTGAGACAAGTCATACTTACAAGTCCTAAGTGGAAAAAGACCTTTAATAAGATCTAAAAGCATGTACACCGTTTTAATACTTGTATAGGGCCCAAAATACTCAGATCCATCCTTGATCATTCGGCGTGTTTGAAACACTCTTGGAAAACGTTCATTCTTGATACAAATCCAAGGATAGGACTTGTCGTCTTTTAAAAGCACATTATAACGTGGCTGATACTTTTTAATTAAATTGTTTTCTAGTAACAAAGCATCCGTCTCTGTTTCCACAACAATATGTTTTATTTCAACAATTTTTTTGACTAGAACATTTGTTTTTCCATAGTCATGAACTTTATTAAAATAAGAGCGGACACGATTTTTAAGGTTTTTAGCTTTCCCAACATAGATCACTACACCTGTCGCGTCATAAAACTGATAAACACCAGGCGTATTGGGTAAGGTTTGTAATTGGATTTCAATTGTAGGATTGCTCATTAAACCAAAGGTATATTAAATCAAACGATTGTAAAAGTTGAATTTGCATTTTTACTATCTTGCAATTGTAAAATATATTAAATATCATGAATATTGTAATACTATCACGCAATAAAGATCTTTATTCGACCCGAAGATTAATTGAAGAAGCGGAATATCGAAATCACTTTGTAGAAGTGATAGACCCTTTAAATTGTGATTTGATTATAGAAAATGAAAAACCAACCATTTTATACGCCGATAAATATCTTGATTATGTGGATGCGATTATCCCTCGGATTGGGGCATCGGTAACATTTTACGGATGTGCAGTGGTTAGGCAATTTGAAATGATGAATGTGTTTTCGACTGTTTCGTCGGACGCTATTATCCGTTCCAGGGATAAATTAAGAAGCTTTCAACACCTATCAAAAGCAGCTGTTGACATGCCAAAAACAGTTTTTACTAATTATTCACGTGATATTGAAAAGGTAATTTCACAAGTTGGAGGCACGCCGGTTGTAATTAAATTATTAGAAGGAACCCAGGGAGTTGGAGTGGTTTTGGCAGAGTCTAATATCGCAGCAGAATCCGTACTAGAAGCCTTTAATGGACTTGAAGCCAGAGCCTTAGTTCAAGAATATATTGCCGAAGCCAAAGGAGCTGACTTAAGAGCGTTAATTGTAGACAAGCAAGTCGTTGGAGCCATGAAGCGGCAAGGAAAGGAAGGCGAATTCCGATCCAACCTTCATCGAGGCGGAACTTACAAATACCATACATTAAGTGACTCTGAGACTAAAATTGCACTCAAAGCTGCAGGAAGTCTAAAACTACCCATTTGTGGAGTTGATATTTTACAATCTGATAGAGGGCCATTGGTAATGGAAATCAATTCGACTCCAGGACTTGAAGGAATTGAAGGAGCCACCAAAAAAAATATAGCACAAGCAATTATAACTTACATTGAAAGAAATAGGTCTTAATTAGGAAAATGAAAATAGAGCATTTGATAATTTTAATACTATTTAAAGGTGAATAAAAAACAATTAAGAGTAGAATTTAAAAACCGCCGAAATAATTTAAGTTTGGAGGAAATAGACAATTACAGCATTGAAATAGCAAACTTAGTCATTAAACTTCCTATTTGGGACCACTCATTTTATCATGTTTTTTTAAGCATTAAATCCCTAAAGGAAGTAAATACAGAGCCTATTTTAGCGATTCTTTCAGGAAAAGATAAAAACATTATAGTTTCTAAGACTGATTTTGAAGCAGTGGCTATGACACATGTTTTACTTCAGGACAGTACGGTGCTCAAACTAAATTCGCACAACATTCCAGAACCAGAAAGTGGCATTGAAATAAGCAGTGAACAGATTGAAGTAGTCTTCATCCCTTTAGTCGCATTTGATAATCTAGGGAATCGGGTTGGCTATGGCAAAGGCTTTTATGATGTCTTTTTAAAGCAGTGCTGTAAGACTACTTTAAAAATTGGACTTTCTCTTTTTGGGGCCGCGGACTCTATAACAGATAGTCAGTCTCACGACATCCCTTTAGATTATTGTATAACCCCAAATAAAGTTTACAAATTTTAAATACATTAGGCATTTGAAAAGGCCTTTTTATTAAATAACAAAAGCAATCCAACCCCAGTACTTATTGCCATATCTGCTATGTTAAACACAGGGTCAAAGAAAGAAAAATATTGACCACCAACCAATGGGATCCACTCTGGAAAATAGCCTTTAATCATAGGGAAGTATAGCATGTCAACAACATTTCCATAAAACAAACCACTATACCCTTTTTCAGGCAGAAATGATGCAATCTGTCCAGAGCTAGTGTCAAATAAAAGACCATAAAAAACAGAATCAATTATATTTCCCAAAGCACCAGAAAAAACCAAGGTTACCGAAACAATAAGCATTTTTGAAGTTTGTTTTTGAAGACTTTGAAACAACCAGTATCCAATACCACACACGGCAAAAACTCTGAATATAGATAAAAATAACTTAGCGGTTGAATCTGTAATATAAGAAGAAATATCACTTAATTTGGCACCCCATGCCATGCCTTCATTTTCTATAAAAAAAACTCTAAACCAGTCAAAAACCTTAAGTTCTTGCCCTAGCTCAAAGTGTGTTTTAATATATATTTTTGAGGCTTGGTCAAAAAACAGAATAATTGCTATTAATAAAAGCGTCTGCTTCTTTGACATATTATTTTTGAATATTCTTAGCCTCGATGCTTAGGGTTGCATGTGGCACTAACTCCAAGCGCTTTTTATTGATAAGCTTTCCAGTAACTCTACAAATTCCGTAGGTTTTGTTTTCGATTCTAATCAACGCGTTTTTTAAGTCTCTAATAAACTTCTCTTGACGTATAGCTAACTGAGAGTTAGACTCCTTGCTCATTACCTGACTCCCCTCATCAAAGGCTTTAAAGGTAGGAGAGGTGTCTTCCGTTCCATTATTGTGGTCGTTCATATAAGCACTCTTAATTAATTCTAAATCGTGCTGAGCTTTATCAATTTTTTGGTGTATGATAGCTCTAAACTTTTCCAAATCATTGTCAGAATATCTACTTGTATTTTTTATGGACATAATTATTTTAATTTTTGGATATACAACTTACTACTAACTGCGTCAAAGGAAACTTCAATCCCTTTATCTAGTTGCTCTACTAAGTGTAGCTCTTCCGTTAATGTTTCTAATTTAATATATTCTAAATTTAATTTTATAGCGTTTTCAATATTTTCGTCTGCCTTTAAAAAGACTGCTATACGATCGGTCACTTCAAAGCCAGAATCCTTTCTTAAGTTTTGAATCCTATTAACCAGTTCTCTGGCAATACCTTCTGCTCTTAACGGTTCTGAAATAGTGACATCTAAAGCGACGGTTATTGCTCCTTGGTTTGCCACTAACCAACCCTCAATATCTTGAGAGGTTATCTCTACATCATCGAGTCGTAATCTAATACTTTTCCCATTAATTTCAATATCTAAACCCCCTTTTTCTTCTATTTGCTTTATATCATTTGCTTGAAGCCCTTGGATCGCATTTGCAATTAACTTCATGTCTTTTCCAAAACGAGGGCCTAAAGCTTTAAAGTTTGGCTTTATTTGTTTTACTAATATGTCCGATGCGTCTTCAAGGAGTTCAACTTCTTTGACATTAACCTCATGCTTAATCAAGTCTGAAATGGCTAATATTTCTTCTTTTTGAGCAGGTGAGTTTACCGGAATCATGATTTTTTGTAGTGGCTGTCTTACCTTAATTTTTTCTTTAGCTCGTAATGACAGCACAAGGGATGAAATTGTTTGTGCTTGCCCCATTTTACGTTCTAGATTCTTATTGATTAATGAAGTGTTAGCTGAAGGGAAATTAGCCAAGTGAACACTTTCAAAAGCCTCTTTGTTTGTAACTGAATTTAAATCTAGATACAAACGATCCATAAAGAAAGGGGCTATAGGGGCTCCTAACTTTGCTATGGTTACCATACAAGTGTATAAAGTCTGGTATGCTGATATTTTATCTTGTTGATATTCGCCTTTCCAAAAACGTCTTCTGCTCAAGCGTACATACCAGTTGCTTAAATATTCTTGAGTAAATTCAGAGATGGCACGCGCCGCTTTTGTAGGCTCATATTCTGCATAAAAAGCATCTACTTTTTCAACTAATGAATTTAGCTCTGATAAAATCCAACGATCAATTTCTGGACGGTCGTGGATTTCAACATTTGGCTCTGAGTAAGAGAATTTATCAATGTTAGCATACAGGGTAAAAAATGCATAGGTATTATAAAGTGTTCCAAAGAATTTACGCTTCACTTCTTCAATTCCCTCTACATCAAATTTTAAATTATCCCACGGATTGGCATTGCTAATCATATACCAACGTGTGGCATCTGCCCCGTAGGTTGATAGGGTTTCGAATGGATCTGTTGCATTCCCTAAGCGTTTAGACATTTTTTGTCCATTCTTGTCCAAGACCAGACCGTTTGAAACCACGTTTTTATAAGCTACAGAATCAAAAACCATTGTTCCAATTGCGTGAAGCGTATAAAACCACCCACGTGTTTGATCCACACCTTCTGCAATAAAATCAGCTGGGAAGGCTTTATTTTGATCAATAAGATCCTTGTTTTCAAATGGATAATGCCATTGTGCATAAGGCATACTACCCGAATCAAACCATACATCAATTAAATCACTTTCTCGGTGCATAGGATGTCCCGATGAAGACACCAAAGTAATGGCGTCTACAATGTTTTTATGTAGGTCAATCTTAGCATAATTTTCATTTGAGTGATCGCCTACTACAAAGTCTTCAAAAATAGCTTTCTCCAGCACGCCTGCATTAACTGCTTTTTGCATTTCGGATTTTAGTTCTTCAACAGAACCTATACAAATTTCTTCTTTCCCATCTTCAGTTCTCCAAATTGGCAGCGGTATTCCCCAATAACGAGAGCGTGAAAGGTTCCAATCATTTGCATTTGCTAACCAGTTTCCAAAACGACCTTCACCTGTACTCTTGGGCTTCCAGTTAATCGTTTTATTAAGCTCAAACATGCGCTCTTTAACGTCTGTGACTTTTATAAACCATGAATCTAATGGATAATACAAAATAGGTTTATCAGTTCTCCAGCAGTTAGGGTAACTGTGCTTATACTTTTCGACTTTGAATGCTTTATTTTCTATCTTTAACTTAATTGCAAGCTCTACGTCAACAGATTTCTCAGGTGCTTCACCTTCTGGATAATATTCATTTTTAACATATCGACCAGCAAACTCAGACACTTCTGGTCTAAATCGCCCTTGCAAATCTACAAGTGGCACTAAATTGCCATCGCCGTCTTTTACCAATAAGGGGGGTATTTCGGGAGTTGCTTGTTTGGCAACTATCGCATCATCAGCACCAAAAGTTGGGGCTGTGTGCACGATCCCAGTTCCATCTTCAGTAGTTACAAAGTCTCCTGATATAATTCTAAATGCGTTTTCTGGGTTGTCATTTGGCAAAGCATAATCAAGTAATTGCTCATAAGAGATCCCTACTAGATCTTTCCCTACAAATGAGCTTTCTACAAAGAATGGTATTTTTTTATCTGAAAATTTGTAGCCCTCTAATCCTATAGCCGAGTCTACTTCTTTAAATTTTCCGCTAAATTGTTTAGCAACAAGTGGTTTAGCAACCACAACGCTGGCTGGTTCAAAAGTATACTGATTGTAGGTCTTTACAAGTACGTACTCTATTTTTGGACCTACAGTTAAAGCTGTATTACTGGGTAATGTCCATGGTGTTGTAGTCCAAGCTAAAAACAGGATTGGACCTTTATGTTGCAAAAATTCTGGAAGCGATTCCTGTATTGCTTTAAATTGCGCCACAATTGTAGTGTCAGTAACGTCTTGGTAGGTGCCTGGCTGGTTTAGCTCGTGCGAGCTTAGTCCAGTTCCTGCTTTTGGAGAATAGGGTTGAATCGTATACCCTTTATAAATAAGGTTTTTATTATAAATTTGCTTGAGTAGCCACCATACACTTTCCATGTATTTTGGGTCATAGGTCACATAAGGGTCTTCCATGTTAACCCAGTAGCCCATTTTTTGAGTTAGATCATTCCAAACGTCTGTATAGCGCATCACTGCTGTTCTGCAGGCAGCGTTATAGTCTTCTACAGAAATTGTTTTGCCTATATCTTCCTTTGTAATTCCGAGTTCTTTTTCAACTCCTAACTCTATTGGTAGCCCATGAGTATCCCAACCTGCTTTACGCTTTACTTGAAAGCCTTTCATGGTCTTGTAACGTGGGAAAATATCTTTTATAGCACGTGCTAAAACATGGTGCACTCCTGGCAATCCATTAGCAGATGGAGGTCCCTCAAAGAACACAAAAGGTTTTTGACCGTTACGAGTCGTAATACTTTTATCAAAGATTTTGTGTTTGTCCCAAACCTTTAGCATTTCATCTGCTACGTTTGGTAAGTTAAGTCCTTTATAATCAGGAAATGTCGTGCTCATTATTAATTGCTATTAAGGTCGCAAAATTAAGAAATTTTAACAAATAGGCACTGCTTAAAGTCGGTCATTTTACGATTGATTAGGAATCTTAAAAGCATCTGATTGATTTTAGATGGATTTATACTATAAATAGCCTACTTTTATGATGGTAGTCACTTATAATTTTTATTATGTTAACTTATTTTTTGAAAAGCATTTCTTATTTTTTACACCCTCTGTTGATGCCTTGGGTCGCTGCTGTTTATTTTTTTTCTGTAGCCACTGTTCAATACCACCCAACTAAAATTGTGTATTGGTTACTATCAATTATTTTTTGGAGTCTATTGCTTCCTTTACTGTTGTACGTTATTCTAAAAAAACTAAAAGTAGTGCAAAGCATTCATCTAAAATCTGTAAAAGAGCGAACTTGGCCATTGCTTTTAAATAGTATAATTATGATCTATTTAGGGTTTCATGTGTTGCCTATATCTGAATGTGTAGAACTACACTATTTTATTATGGGGACATTAGTTACCATCTTGATAGGGCTCGCCTTTTCTGTATTTAAAGTTAAAGCGAGTATTCATATGATGGCTGTTAGTGGTGCTTTTATATTTATGATACTTACAAATTTACACTTTGGATTTTCAATAGACAACATGGTCATTGTGTTTATACTAATTATGGGAGCCATGGCTAGTTCAAGATTACACTTGAACGCACACACTGTAAAAGAACTCATTATTGGACTCATTATTGGAGCTGTTCCGCAAATTTTGATTGTGACTGAGTGGCTATAGTATGTAAAAAATAAGTCCAACTTTTAAAGCACTCATTTCAATGGGCTGTAGACTTGTTGTCGAAACACCATCAAAAATAGGATGTAGTCCGTAATAAATATAACCATTCCATGTATTATACCCTACGCTTAAAGTTAGCCCGTATTGTAGCCGATTTAAGTCCTTTATATTTCGTTGACTCTCAGAAGTTGAGCCATCTTTAAAAACAGATTTTGAGGCTATAAGATACCCCAGCTTTAAACCTGTATAAACACGCCAAAACTTGTAACTGTCGGCTTTGGATGTTCGCCACCTAAACTCAAAAGGAACTTCTAAAAAATGTTGAGAAAAATTGTTTTTAGAATAGTTAGAGGCTTCTATTATTGTGTAAGTGGTAGGGTTAGACCGACTAATTCTAATGTTCTGATTAAAGGAGTTGAAAGAATATCCCAAACCTAATGCTAAAGCAATATTACGCCGTTTATTTAAAGGGAAGTCTCTAATAGCTCCTACATGAACCCCTGTTGAAAAACTGTTTTGGGAAACGTTGTTAGGTAAATTAGTTAGCGCGTTGTAAGTTACACTAACATAGAACTGGTCTTCTCTATACAAACTATCGTTCTCTGTTGTTTGAATTACTTGTGCATCCACTGATAGTAAACAGTTTAAAAAAAGAATTAAAAACAGACACAATCTCATACACTAAATCTTAAATTACAGTACTAAATTAAACAAAAAAAGGCATTCTTAATAGAATGCCTTTTTAAATATAAAAATTAGATTTTTATTTCATGTTTGTCATCGCATCTCCTACCCCAGTAGTATAATTAATCTTAAGGGCATTAACTTTTCTAAGTTCTTGCTTAACGTCGCCAACAATCCCCATGTTAGCATCTCTATCTACTTTAAGTGCTACAGTAAGAAAAGGGATTAACTCTTCTCTTAGGGCCGCTCTCTCTGCACTTATAAAAGCACCAACTTCATTAAGGTTTGCAAACTGATCATTTAATTGAACTCGTGCTTCTGTTCCAAACTTTTCGTAGCCAGAACTTGGCTTCCCCATATAAATGTAACTAACAGGGTTTTTCTTGTCAAGTTTTTCTACTTGATTAGCAACAGGAAGTGCATTTTGTATTTTAAGTGAATTTTCACGCATCACAGTAGCAACCATGAAAAAGAATAATAACATAAATACAATATCGGGTAGCGAGGCCGTAGAAATAGGTGGTGTACCACCGTCTTTTTTCTTTTTAAATTTTGACATCTTGTTTTCTTTTTAGTTTAATCTACTGAGCTTCAGATAATTTTTGAGGAAATTCTAGCTTTATCTGATCAATCACGGCTTTTAACTTTAATTTATTTCCATTAAAGCGAGCATCCTTATAGTTCTTTTGCATTTCTACAAAATTCATATCCTTAAAGCCTTCTTTAGACCCTAACTCATATCCACGTCTGTTTCTTAGCACATTATAAGCCGCTACCAATTCGTTTTGAACAGATATATAAGCTGCATACGACGTTTCACGTTCGTTTTTTAACAGTATAATTGCTTTGTCTGGATTGTCTGAGGATGCAGGGTCTTTAAGCCCTTTACAATACGTACACGACTTATCTCCATTGTTATCTAAAAACTCTACGGCCGCGGCCCTCAAGTCTTTAAGCTCCATAAGATCTTCTTCAACAAGTAATTGATCTTTTCCGTTGAGGAGAACTGTGAAAATGTTCTTTTGCTTGATAACAACGTCTTCTTCAAGTTCTTCGATAGGAGGAAGTTTCCGGTTAATACCAGAATCCTTTTCTATGGTTGTTGTCACCAAGAAAAATATTAATAGTAAGAAGGCGATGTCGGCCATTGAGCCGGCATTCACTTCTGGTGCGGATCGTTTAGCCATGTTATTTTACCATTTTTTTAATTCCAAATCCTAACATAATTCCTCCAGCAATAAGCGCTAAGAAATAAAATAAGTAGAGGCCTGCGCCTATTAGCTTAGAACGATTTGCGGATAGCATATCACCATCTTTCAGTGGCGCTTCAACGCCATCTGCAAACCCGAAGTAACAAAGCAACGACAGCACTACAAAAGCGCCTATTCCGATAAGCGTATTTTTAAACCCCGATGTGTTTGAGACTAAGTTTAGTACAGTAAATGTTAAGACAATAAGCACAGCGATTAATAGCACAGCATAAGAAACGTACATAAATACGTTTACAGTCCCACTACTTTCGCCTGCTTTTATAGCCTCATTCCCTGTCGATAGAATACTCCCAAGGAAGAAGATTGAAATCACACCGATGGCAATAGCTACAATCTTCAATAATTTTTGTAAATCCATAATTATCTGATTTAGTATTGAAGTGTTATTATTTTTTATTTTTAACCAAGATATCCATTAATGATATAGAAGCATCTTCCATGTCATTTACAATGCTATCAATTTTAGCAATGATGTAATTATAAAAGACTTGAAGTATTATTGCTACAACAAGACCAAATACAGTTGTTAAAAGAGCTACTTTAATACCCCCAGCAACAAGTGATGGTTGCATATCTCCCGCAGCTTCAATCTTATCAAAAGCTTGTATCATTCCAATGACTGTCCCCATAAATCCTAACATAGGAGCAAGAGCAATAAATAAAGAAATCCAAGATACGTTTTTCTCTAACTGTCCCATTTGAACTCCTCCATAAGCAACCACTGCTTTTTCGGCAGACTCTAAGTCTTCGTTGGCACGGTCTAAACCTTGGTAAAATATGGATGCAATAGGTCCTTTTGTATTTCTACAAACTTCCTTAGCAGCGTCTAATCCTCCTGAAGCAAGAGCACTCTCAACATCTGCTGTTAATTTTTTTGAATTGGTCGTTGAAAGATTTAAAAATATAATTCTTTCAATTGCAATTGCAAGTCCTAAAATAAGACACAACAATACGATTCCCATAAAACCAGGGCCTCCTTCGATGAATCGTTTTTTAAGTTCTTGATGAAACCCTAAGGCCTCCGCTTCGGATGCATCAGCATCGTCTTGTAGTGGTATAACAATTGTAGTGGTGTTAGTGTTTACGTTTGAAGTGGCACTAACAGACCCGAATGCCATCATAAAGGTGATAGCTAGAAATGGAAATAATCTTTTCATTGTTCTATTCTTAATTTATTAAAATATTATTTTTTGTTAAGGTGTTAAAGATATGAAAAAAAAATAGTTACGAAAACAAATTCGACAAAAGTCATTGAATTAATACTATAATATTTTTACACAGATAAATCCTGTAACAATAATCACTAATAAGACACTCTTATTAAGTTGATTGCAGAGAGGAAGGGATTCGAACCCTCGATACGTTGCCGTATACACGCTTTCCAAGCGTGCGCCTTAAGCCACTCGGCCACCTCTCTAGGTTTGCTTAATCTCAGCCCAAATAAAGAGAAAATTGTTTGATTTTTAAAATTTTTAAGCGCTAATTTTAAGATATTTCACCACGAAGGTCCGTTTCGAAAACAGTTTTAAACATTTTTCTTGAAATTTTAAGCCCCAACATGTACATTAATTTCGTGAGGGCAGACTCTGTGGTCATGTCATTACCAGAAATAACGCCTAGCTCTTCTAATAATTTTCCGGTGTGGTACTGACTCATTTGAACACTCCCGCCTGCACATTGTGTCACATTAATTATATAGGTGCCTTTAGCTATCGCGTCTTCCATCGCCTGAAGAAACCAATCGTCGGTAGTTGCATTGCCACTGCCATACGTTTCAATTACAACTGCCTTGAGTTGTGGGATGCCTAAAATGGACTTCAATACTGTGGCTGTGATTCCAGGAAACAACTTCACTAACGCCACGTTGTTGTCTAATGCCTTGTGAACAATTAAGGGCGCTTGTGAATAATTTTTAAGTAATAATTCGTGCTTCACATTTAAGTGAACCCCCGATGTAAGTAACGCCGGAAAATTCAAAGATGCAAAAGCTTCAAAATATTCTGCGTTGATTTTTGTGGTTCGGTTACCTCTGTATAATTTATACTCAAAATATAGTCCAACTTCTTTAATAACAGCTTTGTTATTGTTTTGTAGCGCTGCTATTTGGATGGCTGTTATTAGGTTTTCTTTTGCGTCTGTACGCAAATCCCCTATTGGTAATTGAGACCCAGTAAAAATTACTGGTTTGGAAAGATTCTCCAGCATAAAACTAAGCGCTGATGCTGAATAACTCATAGTGTCACTCCCATGCAATACCACAAAACCATCATGTGCCGCATACTTTTTTTCAATAATAGTGGCGATTTCTACCCAATGCGATGGATTGATGTTAGAGGAATCTATAGGCGTTTTAAAAGAGACTGTATCTATAGAGCAATCTAATAAGTTTAGTTCTGGGATCTTATCTAAAAGAGAATCAAAATCAAAGGCCTGTAAAGAAGCCGTTATAGGGTCTTTTATCATCCCAATGGTACCACCTGTGTATATTAATAAGATTTGAGGCTTCATCCGTTTATTTTTTAAAAATAGATTTTGAGTTTTCGGTCGTTATTAACGCAAGATCTTCCATTGAGATCGCATAGATATCAGAAAGTTTTTCTAAAACATTCAATAGATAGCTGCTTTCATTTCGTTTGCCTCTGAAAGGTACAGGGGATAAGTAGGGAGCATCCGTTTCTAAAACAATATGGTCTAAGCTAATCTGATTTAAAAATTGATCAATTTTTCCGTTCTTAAAAGTTACGACCCCACCAATGCCTAACTTCATGTTGTAGGATATCGCTTTTTTGGCTTGATCTAAAGTCCCTGTGAAACAATGAAAAATTCCGAATAAATCAGGTCCTTTTTCTTCTTCTAAAATCTCAAAAACCTCATCAAAAGCATCCCTACAATGAATTACTATTGGCAAGTCATACTGCTTTGCCAATTGAATTTGTGCTCTAAACATTTCTTGCTGTGGCTTTAAAGTACTCTTGTCCCAATACAGATCTATTCCAATTTCTCCAATGGCAATAAATTTACGAAAAGCCAATTGATCTTTAACATGAGCCAATTCTTCTAAATAATTAGCTTTAACATGCGTAGGGTGTACCCCTGTCATTAAATACATATTGTTTGGATAGCTGGCTTCCAGGGCATACATCGCTTTTGTGTATGTGGAGTCAATTGCTGGAATAAAAAAACGGGTGACTCCCGCAGCTAGAGCGCGTTGAATGACTTCGGCTCTATCGTCGTCAAATTGTTCGCTATAAAGGTGTGTATGCGTATCTGTGATTGTCATAGTGCAAAAGTAAGATTTTGAATAGTATATTTGTAAAAATAATTTGATTTGAACACAACAGTCCTTTCTTTATCTGATTTTCTTGATGCTAAATCTTATTGTAAGATTAAGATGCATCAAATTGCGTCCAATCACTTTAAAATTATTTCAAAAATAAATGGAATTAATGGTTGGTTTATTTTAGATACTGGTGCTTCGTCTACTTTTGTAGACTTAAAGCTTGAAGCTAAATTTAAATTACAGTCCGAAACGTCCTTAGTTAAAGCTTCGGGGGCTGGACCAAACAAGTTGAACACCCTTTTATCAAAAAATAATAGTATAAATATTGGTGGTTGGTGCTCAAAGAAATTTCAAGTTGCATTAATAGATTTGAGCTACGTAAATAATGCTTTTGAATCTATAAAATCTCCATCTGTTGATGGAATTATAGGGGCTGATGTTTTAAAAACTGGGAATGCAATTATCGATTACGAAAAAAAATATCTGTATCTTAAGTAGAGAAAAACAAAAAATCCCGCAGTAGCGGGATTTTTTGTTTTGATATAAGTCGTTATTAATCTTGTACCTGGAACGTAATAGGAAGCGAATAAGGAACTACCACCGCTTTTCCTCGCTGACGACCTGGCTTCATTTTAGGCAACATATTAATAACACGTGCTGCTTCTTTTTCTAGACGTGGGTGAGGAGCCCTTGAACGAACACCAACAACATTTCCATTCTTGTCAATTTTAAAAATAACACTAATACGCTGTTTTCCTGACAAACCTAAATCACCCGCTAAATCTGTATTAAACTTTCTTTGAACAAATTTGGCAATCTTGGCAGACATACATTTACGTTTTTCAGAATTAGTGCCCTTTTCACAACCTGGATATTCGGGAACATTTTCAATAACTGAAAACGGAACCTCTACGTCCTCGTAGACCTCTTCAACAACAAGATCTTCAATTTCGATTTCTTCATTTTGGTCGGTCTCCGTAGACTCTATAACCGTTTCTTCAATTTCTTCTTCATCCTCAATAATATCAATCACCTCAGGCGCCGCTGGTGGTGGTGGTGGGGGTGGTGGGGGCTTAATTAGATCAATTAAAGGTATTTCCTCATCAAGATCGGCATCTAAATCCAATTGACCAATATCAATTAATGATTTATCGTATGTTTTATAGTTAATGGTCGTGTATGTTAAAAACAGCATTAATGCTAATCCAACTGCAAAATAAATTGAGCCATTTCTACTAACGTCTGCTTTTGGGCTTTTCTTTGGTTCCATATCAGTGTTCTTTTATATTGGGTTAAAATTAATTAAAAATATATCAAATACATAGGGTTTACAGTTTTTTAATTATTAGTTCCTTTTTTAGGTGTATTAATGTAGTCGTTGTAAGAACTCCCATAGTATTTGCTAAAAAATCATAAATGTCTGTGGTTCTATGTATAGACACCACACTTTGAAGTAGTTCAATAATCAAGCCAAAAAAAATTGAGAACGCAGCAGCAGCAAATAAACTTCGTTTTATTTTTAATGAGTGAAAGCTCAAAAACCACAACATACAAAATATAGCATAAAATAAAAAGTGACCAATTTTATCATCAAAACCTGTGTTTAAATTCGGTAAATTATTAAGGCGCACTAAACTTACAATGATAAGTGCAATGGAGTAAAACACAGAAAGGGAGTAAATAATAGTCTTCTTATGCACCAATTAAATTTTTATAATCATCTGCACTTAAAAGTGAATCTAAATCTGTAGAATCCGTTACTTTAATTTTAATCATCCAGCCATCTCCGTATGGGTCGTCATTTACTTTTTCTGGCTCTTCTTCGAGTCTCTCGTTAAATTCTATTAGTTCACCTGCTACTGGCATAAACAGGTCTGAAACGGTCTTTACAGCTTCTACGGTTCCAAAAACAGCCTCCACTTCAAGAGATTCATCTAAGGAATCTACTTCAACATACACAATGTCTCCTAATTCCCCTTGGGCAAAATCAGTAATACCAACGGTTAGTATGTCTCCTTCTATTTTGACCCATTCGTGGTCTTTGGTGTATTTTAAATCTGATGGTGTGTTCATAACTGTCTGTTTCTAATTTGTTTATTTAATTTCCAAAATTATATCTCAAGGTAAGGCCTGATCGGATTGTTGTTTGGGGGAAGGCTGTTGATATCGCATATTCTGAAAAGGCATAATCAAAGTAGAATATTGCGGTTAAGTTTTTACTGAAAGCATAATCTGCTGCATAGCGCATGCTCCAAATAGTTTGACCTGCACTCACTTGATTGTTGTCGAGATCTAAATACCTAATAATGGTTTTGTTATTTCGCATAGAGATATCCGCCTTCATGTTTAAATCACTTTTAATAATATTTCGGGGGCCTGCTAACTTAGATCGTATTCTTAGGTCTTTAATACGGTAGCCTAATCCAAAAATATATTCGTTCCCTTGAATCTCAGTGAGAAGGTTATTGTCAAAACTTAAGGACAGGCTTCGGTCTTTTTTGACTTCGGCAGTTAACTTTATAGAGTTTTTCATCTCCATATCTATTTTAACAAGGGGACTAAATTGCTCCACTAAATTAATATTACTGTAAAGAGTCTTCGCTTTGAAATTTCCAGACTGATCTTTCGTATTTGGAGCTTGGATAGCATACTCTAAATTTGGATCGGCTGCTGCATAGTCTAGGTTGGTTCTAAACTGATTAATCGTATAAGAGGCATTATAACCATGGGTTAGTGAAAATCTTTTAAAGCGTTTTTTAAACCACTTATTTCTCATGAGTCCAGTGTATTTCAAGGTCCAATTTGGAATCGGGATATCTCTAAATGCATCTAGGCTAATCTTACTTGATTTTTTTCCTGAATAGGCGGCTAAAAAGGACGGCAATAAAACTGCTTGACTGTTTTTACCAAAACCCTCTGGGTACCCTTCTAAGTCTGTAGTGTATGGGGTCGTTCCATAAAACTCACGAGCCAATCGATTGGCTATAACCAAGCGGTTGGATTTAAAATCTTCAAAAGGCACTGAGATATTCTCGTCACTTTGACTAAAGGCTGTTTTGATTAATGAAGTTGATATATTGAAATTCCCAAAGGTGTTATCAATGAGTGAGTTATAACCATTACTAAGTCCGTCGGCACCAGCAGTTGTATTAAAGCTCTCTGCATAATTAGTCGCATAGGTTTTACCCCCATTCAAATCAATTTTAAGATCTGATATTGGTTCCATATTAATGGCATAATCTATGCTTTGATTATGAGTTTCGGTATACTGCTGATTAAAGTCTGAATAGGTGGTAAGCCACCCCTTTTCGGCCGCTATTCTTCTAATATCTCGCTGACTACCAAACGTATATCCTGCGGTTGGTCTAAGCGTTCCTAAAAACCCAGGGGTTGGAAGGTAGCCTGGCAAGAAAGAACTATTGCTTTCTGAATAATTAATTTGAGCTCTATTGATTCCCGTTAATAACCCAATTGCAAAATCTTTCCACTTAAATTTTTTAGCTTTAACAGCCTTTTTGGGTGTTTCACTTTCATTAAATCCTCTAGATGGACGCTTTGAACTCCTGGATTTCTTTATCCCCAAGTAGCGATATAATTTTCGCATGTCTAATGAGGTGTTTAAATTATGCTGACTGGCATTTGATATTGAATTCCCAAGGTCATAGTTCTGCCCATCAATACTTATATCCCCAAATAGGTCGGATCCTTTATTCCATTGAAAATCTCCTGTATAAGAATAATTAGAGGTTACAAAACTAAGAGCAGGAAATTTATTTAACGGCAGTTCATAGTTAATCCCTAGTTGCTGTGTGTGCCTGTTAGGGTCCCCAAAGTCAAAGAAACGATCCCAAACACCAAGAGTAGGATCTTGATCTCCCTCCAAGTTGTCATCAATAAAATAATTTCTAACAATGTTATTGTTTGCAGCGGTGAAATTTAAACGGAGTCCCTCGGTAAGTTCGTAATTGACAGTATATTGAAAGTCAAAAGTATAATTTCTTCTAATCAATTCATCTACTGAAATATTACCATCACCTAATCCAGCATCTCTAAATTTTTGGCTATTGAATTGTCTCACAAAATCTGAATTCACCGCTAGGCTGGAAGGCAATAGGTTGAGATTAAAATCTTTTATTAGTTTCCAGTATTTGTTCATGAAAAGAGAATCATTTTTCTTGAAAGGTTCAAATTTAAGCGGCTTAAAACTGTGTGTGTAATTAGCTCCTACCCTTACATTTTGATCTAACGAGTTATCGATCTCAAAATCGCGATGCTTTATTTCATTGTACGAATAATTCATTGTTAGATTCTCAATATCATATACTCTAGGCTCCGCATCGCCAGTACGTTGTTTTCTAACCCCAATAAAATTAATGCTTTTACGCTTGGTATAGTCTTCAGATTGGTTTCTAATACGTTCTCTTTCTTCAGATGACTCCGCTGCATCTAACCTACTTTGAAGCTTTAAATCTTTGTATTGCTGGTCGTATTCGGGCGTGATAAGCGCTTCACTTTGACCATAATTAAAAGGGATTTCTAGGCCCCATTTTTTTGGTAATAACTGCCCAATATTCATGTTAGCAACAAAATCATATTGCTTTAAATCTTCGCGACTTCGCTCGTTTGGCCCTTGTTCTAAACTTCCAAAGCCTGTAGTGGTTCGCTTCGCTGTGGCATTGACATTCATGAAGTCAGCAATGTTAGAGTCCATGCTCATAATGGCAGCCCATCCCCCTTCGTTATCCATGTCTGCAAGACGCAATTCATTGAACCACACTTCTGCACATTGGCTATTGGTGTCACTAATGTTTTTGACGCCCACCATTAAGGTTCTTATGTCTCCAAAGTTTGGATTTCCTTTTATCGCAATTCGTTGTTCAATAGCGTTTGTGTTTAAAGAAAATGGCGCAAATTCTAAAACAGAATTCTCCTGTAATTCGCCATCAATAACGTTGTAAAACGTAGGGAGGTCGTTTCCTAAACTTCCTTGGCTAATACCCAAGGCTTTTATTTTCTCTAGAAGCTCTAAGGGAATATCAATCTCATTTTCTTCTGGCCATACTTCTGTAGGTGAAGCGCCTGTAGCGCCTGATGATTCTCTTAAAGGTATTTCAATTTGGTAGTAATTTTGTGTGAAATCATTACCCATTCTTATAAAACCAACTAATTCCCCCTGATTAAAGTTACCGGCTTCTCCATCCTCTGCATGAATAAACATTTTTAGTTTTTTATACTGACGCATATCCACGTTAATATTTTTAAAGACCCCTCTAGCATCCTCCCCTTCCAAATCACAAACATCCACCACTAGCGATTGTTCATTTTGTCGGACAATACTGTTATTGTTGTTTAACTGCTCCCGTTGAACGCCGGGGGGGGATACATAGCTACCATCATTTTCTTGAACGCCCACAATCCCAACACTAAAATCAGTAGGCTCTAGCTCTGTAGCCGCATTAGAATCTTCATCCAAAGATTGCTGATACCGACGCCAATCACTTCGTACCAAGTCTAAAGTTCCAAATCGAAGTACTGTGGGTTCTGTAAATTCTTTTAAGTACATACGCACAAATCGAATCGATCTAAAATCAGAGGGGTTAGTAGCAGCGTCACTCGTAAATTCTGACAATGGAATTCGATACTGGTACCAATTTATAATTCCTGAAGGAGCACCATTTGGTAGCGTAATATTGGAAATTGACTTTCTGTCAACAATATAAGGGTTGTTTAAATTATTAAAATCTGCAGTCGAAATCCCTATTTCATACTCAAAATAGCTGTCAATCGTATTCATTGTATTATCCCTATTGATATCCTCTACATCCGGTTGGGTGGTAGATCCGCGGTTGGTCTCTGAGAATGTATCGGGTGAGTTGCCTTCCAATCCATTGTATTTTTTGTAGCGCTCAAATATATCACCTTCAGTATTTAAGTAGTATTCATAGTTGTCATTAGCAGGATCATCAAGCGTATTAAACACTGCAAATCGTGGGTCCAGGTTCCCATTCACATCCAATACTCTTTTTTCTTCAGAATCATTATAGCCATCCAAACCAACATCCTGATTATTTCTGTCGTCTCCTTGTGATGAAAAGGCATAAATTAAGGATTGATTTTGTGGGGTTACAGAGCCCCAACTGGTGGGGTCAAAAAGACTAATATCTCCATCTTCGGGCAGCCCATTCTCGTATTGTTTTTCACCATCTTTAATGACATCTTCAGAAATGTTTCCTAAGTTTAAAACTAGTTTTCCCCCAGGATTAGACGAGCTGTCTAAAAAGGGATCCATGAGCCAAAATTCAACATATTCAACATTTGCCTGCTCAAAATCGGTTGACGTCAGTTGTCTGGATATACCGGCCCAACTATTTTGAGGCGTATCTAAAATTCCGTCTTCAGCCCCTTGTTGGTAATTATAAGGCCCTCTTTCTGATGGGTTGTAAACTAAATCTAAGGTGTTTATAACGGTGTATTGCCCGGTGACTAAATCGACTTGTGGAAAAAGTTCGTCAATAAATATTCGTCTTGTGTACAGGTTTGACACATCATCATCCGTTATTTCGCCAGGACGCTGCCCAGTATAAAAAATAGGGTCTACTGTATACCAGTTTAAATGCGCCCTGTCAAACCCATTTTGATAGCCAGGCAGGTCTTCATTGACGGCATAAGTGCGACCAAGTCTTTCGGGGCGGCTTGACAAAAACCAAGATTGCGGGCTTAGTAAACTAATGCCGTTTTGGGATCCTTCAAAATCATCAACATAAGAAGTGACTTCATTGTCAAAGTCCGTTCCTTTAGGGGCGCCTGGTTTTAAATAGGCGAACTCCCCTCTAAGCGACAAATTAGATTCGACATCGGTATCAATGTTTGGTAATTTATTTGCTAAACGCGTTAAGAACGGAACTTCTGTAGAGTAATTTCCATTAAAACCAAAAATTGTATTGTTTATTGACTCCGTACCATAATTTGCTTTTTGTGTTATGGGGCGCTCATTTAAATTTAAAACTGTTGCACCTAAGACAAAATTTTCATTGAATTGATGCTCTACATTTACGCCGGTAAATCGCTTTGTTTGTTGTCCAAAAACAGCATTATTCTCCACAGAAACCTGAATCGGCGTATTTGATGCTTGTAAAGAAGGATCTAAAATTTGTACGGTGCCTATTTGATAATTTACCGTGTAATCCACCCCTTCAACTAGCACGCGTCCTCCAGCCGTTACCTTCACAGACCCTCTTGGCACATTAAACGCCCCAATTGGGATGCCAGAACCACCCGACGATTTGTAGCGACCTCTCATCAGAAATTTATTTTTATCGTTGTCTTGAAGCGCAGCTGTTTTTGTGTCTTTATAAAGTGACTTATAAACGTATTTTAATTGGTTTGGGTTATAAACGCCAGGTATAGATTCATCGCCGTTATAGTTTTCAGAACCATCCGTTCGAAGGGTTTCAAATAAATAACTTCCAAAAGGTTCCACTTTGGTAAATATAATTTTTCCGTTTTGAGGAACAACTGTAATTCCTGGAACAAAATCAAAAAACCCGTCTCCTTTGTTTTGTGGGTCATTATTAAAATTTAGTCGATCAAAATTAAATAATCGTATTAATGGGATTTCATTAATAGGATCTTCATTTGCTGATGGCGGAGGAAAAGAGGTTCCGCTAACCGGAGAAATAAAGTTAAGCGTAGAAGTTTCGTTATAAAATATATTTAATTTAAAATCTTCTTGAGACAATTGATACGCGCCCGTATTATATATATTTTTCATCATCAAATCCCAGGTTGGAAGGTTGACATTGGTCACTGCACTTTTTAGCATTTTTAAGACAAGGCTTTGATTGGTAACCGTTTGGTTGCCTGATGCTGATACACCCACTTCAGTCGCATTGACCCCGTCGTTTCCAAACTCACCCACCTGAAAAACGTCACTGCCTACAGTATATTGATACGCAACGGCTAAAACCTCATCGTTTTGCAAACGCTGATTCAATGAAATATATCCTAATTGTGTATTTACTGTAAACCCATTGCCTTGAGTTAATTTTCGGGCATTTTCCAGCTTACCGTAATCAAATCCTTCATTAACTCCCGAGCTTAAAAATCCTGAATCTGCGGTGGCAATATCTCGAATGGCGTTCGTAAGCTGCGAACCAGCGCCTCCAATATTAGTGGGGTCAAAATCATTATTTCCATTATTTGGAAGGGCGTTAGGTCCAACATTTACAAACCCGCTTGGAATAGTGTTTAGTCCAATTACAGAAGACTCCCCTAAATCTTGTAGTGCAATTATATTACGTGCATTATCAATCTGGTTGGTGCGATTGGTAACCCACACCTCTACTCTTGTAATTTGGACCTGGGAATTGATAAATGGATAGTTTTCCAGGGCATCATTATATTGGTTTCTGAAGTAATGTCCTAAGAAAAAGTGTCTGTTTTCGTCATAGTCTAATCCAAAAAAATCAAACTCTTCAACGGTACCTCCTCCTTGAGCCACTACAGAACGTGTTTCCGATTGTTGTTCTGAAAAAACTGCTGTGACTCTAGTTTTTCCAAACTGTAGTTCTGTTTTAACCCCAAATAAACTTTGAGCCCCCGTAATAAGAGAACTGTTTAAGGGCATACTTACATTTCCAACTTCCAGTTTTTGAAGGATTGAGTCTTCTCCGCCACTAACACCATCAAGTCCTGGTAAAGTAGGATCAAACTCCAACTTAATTAAGTTTTGAAAATCAAACGTTGATTGGGTATCATAATTGGCATTAACTTGCAATCGCGTCCCTACTTTTCCCATTAGGCTCAAGCTTATTCTCTGATCAAAATCAAAAGTAAAATTACTTTGATTCCTTGGCGAGAACGCCGGGTTTTCTTGCTTGGTATACATAATTCCAAGATCCATTTCAACAGAGCCTTGGGGCACAACCGATATCGTATTACTTCCAAATATGGTTTCAAAAAACTTAGAATTGACATAAAGATCTGGAATTAAGTTTTTCTTTGCCTCTTCTGATCCCTCTTTTTTTCCGTCTAGGGCATCTACTTTGTCTTTATAATACTGCTTCAAATTTTCTTGAAGCGCTAATTCCTGAAACTCCTTTGGGGTTAATATAATGGGGTAGTTAATGTTAAAATCTCCAATTGTAGAAGTGTAGAAATATCTATTTGTTAGCGGGTCATAAGTGTATTTACTTATAATACTTGCTGGATCAGGGGTGTATAAAGATCCAAACGAAAAAGTTGTGGATATTGAATCTCTAACCGTCGCTGGCTGCTGAGCAAAGATAGCCGAGTTACAAATCAACAAAAAAACCACTAAAAAGAGGTTTTTCAAATTGGGTAGGTGATTTGGTTTTTTCAAAGAATTATAGGTTTTTAAGAGCTTCTTTTATTATAAACTCAACTGAGGCGTCTGGAGTAGATGAAATCACTTTTTCGACAACACGTTCCGATTGTTTTTTCATAAATCCTAAAACCTCTAAAGCTGATAACGCTTCATCTTTGTTTGTATTGTTTTGAGACAAAGAAGATTCATCTAAATCGTAAATTTTAAGAACTTTATCCTTTAGTTCAATAATAACGCGTTGTGCTGTTTTTAGTCCAATTCCTTTGACAGATTGTATCAAGGCAACGTCTCCTACTGCAATCCCTTCTTTAACTTGTTTTGGGGTGAGAGAAGAAAGCATGGTTCTGGCTGTGTTTGCTCCAATACCACTAACTGAAATTAGAAGTCTAAAAATCCCTCTTTCAGAGGAATTTACAAAACCATACAAAGTGTGCGAATCTTCTTTAACTTGAAGATGAGTAAAAACCTTAACCGCTTCTTGATCTGGGATCTGCGAAAAAGTGTGTAATGAAATATTAATAAAATAGCCCACTCCATTACAATCAACTATGATGTGTGTTGGAGTTTTTTCAACTAATTTACCTTGAATGTGTGTTATCATACCTTTTCTCTTCCTATGAGTTTCAAATGTACTAAAATAATACAATATTTTATCAAGAAAAAGCAAGAGGGTTTTTCCTAATAATTTACTGCTTTCCTTTCTGTTGTGCGTCAACAACAGCTACGGCGGTCATATTTACAATTTCATCGACACTAGCTCCTAATTGCAAAATATGTACTGGCTTGCGTAAACCCATCATAATAGGACCAATGGACTCTGCTTTGTTCAATTCTTTTAGTAGTTTGTAAGTAATATTTGCAGATTCTAAGTTAGGAAAAATAAGCGTATTAACTTTTTTATTTGCAAGTCTTGAAAAAGGAAAGTTAGCTTTTAACATTTCACTGTTTAAAGCAAAATCCGTTTGCAACTCACCATCCACTAATAGTTGAGGGTGTCTTCTGTGAAGATAAGACACTGCTTCTTTTACTTTGGTTGCCGTTTTATCCTTGGACGACCCAAAGTTAGAATATGAAATCATTGCCATTACAGGCTCTAATCCAAACATCTTAACAACTCCTGAAGTCATCTGTGCAATTTTTATTAAATCATCTGCAGAGGGATTAATGTTAATCGCTGTGTCGCTCAAAAACATAGGCCCTCTTTGTGTAATCATAATATTGGCAGTCGCTATTCGTGTTGATCCTGGTGCTAAACCGATTAAATTAAGCATTGGTTTTACAACAGACCCATAATTGCTTGAATAGCCTGAAATAAGAGCGTCTGCATCCCCTTCATTGACCATCATCGCTGCAAAATAGTTTCGTTCTCTCATTAGTTTTTGAGCCGCTAAGAGCGTTGTTCCTTTTCGCTGTTGCTGTTTCCAATAAATTTCAGCATACTTGTTTTTCTGAACACTACTTTCATCTCCTTTTGGATCAATGATGAGTACTTCCTCGTCAAATTCTAACTCCTCCATAAGACGTTCAATTTCGTCACGTCTTCCAAGTAAGATAGGCGTTGCAATCCCTTCTTCCAAAGCGATTTGGGCTGCTTTTAAAACATTTAGCTGGTCTGCTTCAGCAAAGACGACCCGCTTTGGATTGAGCTTCGCTCTGTTAAATAAAAGTCTTACAATTTTATTGTCTGAGCCCATGCGCTCCAATAGGGTGTCTTCGTATTTTTCCCAATCAGAGATTGGAGCTAAAGCAACTCCACTTTCAATAGCTGCTTTGGCCACTGCTGGAGGGATTGTTGCAATTAATCGGGGATCAAATGGCTTAGGAATAATATAGTCTTTACCAAAAGTAAGTCGTGTTTCTCCATAGGCAATATTAACCTGCTCAGGAACGGGTTCTTTTGCTAACTCAGCCAATGCAATCACAGCGGCTTTTTTCATTTCCTCGTTAATTGTTGTAGCCCTTACATCTAAAGCACCTCTAAATATAAATGGAAAACCAAGCACATTATTTACTTGATTTGGAGTGTCACTCCGTCCGGTGGCCATGATGATATCCTCTCTTGTTTTAGTCGCAAGGTTGTATTTTATTTCAGGATCTGGATTCGCCATAGCAAATACAATAGGATTACTAGCCATGTCTTTAAGCATTTGTGGGCTTACGATATTAGAAGTTGATAATCCAATAAACACATCAGCATCTTTCATTGCTTCATCTAAACTGACTATTTTTCTATGGGTAGCAAACTCTGCTTTCTGAGTGGTTAGATTATCACGGTCAGCTCTAATAACTCCTTTACTGTCTAGCATTACAATATTTTCACGCTTTGCGCCAAAAGATTGATATAAGCGCGTACAGGAAATAGCTGCTGCGCCCGCACCACTAACAACAATTCGGACATCTTGTATGTTTTTTTCTGCTATTTCTAATGCATTCAACAAGGCAGCGGCTGATATAATAGCCGTTCCATGCTGGTCGTCATGCATGACTGGAATATCTAACTCCTCTTTGAGTCGAGTTTCAATTTCAAAAGCCTCTGGGGCTTTGATATCTTCCAAGTTAATGCCTCCAAAAGTGGGTGCTATATTTTTAACTGTTTGAATAAATTCTTCAACATTTTCGGTATTTACCTCTATATCAAATACATCTATATCAGCAAATATTTTAAAAAGCAGCCCTTTACCTTCCATGACTGGCTTAGAAGCTTCAGGACCAATATTCCCTAATCCTAAAACGGCGGTTCCATTGGTAATAACCGCAACTAAATTTCCTTTTGCCGTATATTTATAAGCATCTGATGGATTCTTTTCTATAGCCAAACAAGGAGCTGCTACTCCTGGCGAATAGGCCAAAGCCAAATCTCGTTGTGAGGCATACTTAGTCGTTGGAACTACTTGAATTTTTCCAGGTGAGGGTTTTTCGTGATAAGCTAAAGCTTCTAAATCGTGTTTACTTAATCGTGGCATGTTAGTTAGTTTGACTTACAAAGTTAAACGCTATGAGTTAATATTAAAATTTAATAGGTGTTCTTTTATAAAAACTTTAAAATAACCATAAGGCTTTAACATAACGCTCTGCGCTAGAACCCTTCTGCTTTGTCATCACCCCTTGGGTCCGCCCCTGCTTCAAGGCGGCCGTCGGGCAGCACCAAAATAGCATCTGTTTTCCCAATTATTTGCGAGTTACTTTGGTTTATTTTGTAGCCTAATTTCTTGAGGGAATCAAAAACAACTGTGTCAAATGAGGGCTCAAATTTGATGACGTCAGGCAACCATTGATGATGAAACCGCGGCTTTGAAACCGATTCTTGCATTGTCATATTATACTCCAATACATTCAAAATATTTTGCAAAACCGTTGTAATGATTGTGGAACCTCCAGGAGATCCTAAGACCATTTTAAGCTGACCCTTAACCTCTAGTATTGTGGGTGACATAGAACTTAGCATTCGTTTTTGAGCTAAAATTGAGTTGGCTTCAGCGCCTACCAATCCAAACATATTGGGTGTGCCTGGCTTGGCGCTAAAATCATCCATCTCGTTGTTTAAAAAAAACCCCCCTTTATCTACATATACTTTAGAGCCAAAAGCACCATTTAATGTTGTGGTGACTGATACGCTATTGCCAAATGGATCCACGATTGAGTAATGGGTGGTTTCACTGCTTTCAATTCCCGTAAATGACCCATGAGAAAGCGCCGTCGATTTGGTTGCTTTATTCCAATTAAAACTTTCCATTCTTTGTGAAAGATATTTTGAATCTGTAAGACTATCCGTAGGGATATTTATGAAATCGGGGTCTCCCAAAAAATGGGATCTATCTGCATAAGCACGACGCTCAGCTTCCACTATTAGTTGTATATATTTCTTTGAGTTATGCTTGTACTGACCTATATTAAATGGCGCTATGCTTTTTAGAATTTGTGCTAGGCAGACACCTCCACTAGAAGGCGGCGGCATAGAAATAATTGTATGATCTTTATAAATAAAAGTTGTAGGTTCTCTCCATTTTACTTTATACGTTTCCAAGTCTTCTTTTGTAATAATTCCACCCAGTTTTTTAATCTGTTCGACGATAAGATCAGCCGTTTTTCCTTTATAAAAATCATCTTTTCCATAAATTTTAATCCGCTCTAATGTTTGTGCCAGTAGTGGGTTTTTTATAGTATCACCGGTTCGCCAATCTTGATCATAAAGAATGTGTTTTTGATTTATATTCCTGAAACTTTTCTTGTGGCGATTTAAACGTTTTACTTGAGCCTCTGTGACAACAATCCCCTTTTTGGCTAGGTCTATTGCAGGTTGTATTAGTGTATCAAAAGAAAGAGTCCCAAATTTGCTATGTATCTCAAATAACCCTGCAATCGTTCCCGGTACCCCAATAGCTAAAGCGCCCAATTTACTTTTGTCGGAATCTACGATTCCTTTCTCATCTAAGAACATATTTTTAGTGGCTAATAAAGGGGCTGTCTCTCTGTAGTCTAACGCTCCAATGCTCCCGTCATTCATCCGAAACACCATAAACCCTCCTCCTCCAATGTTACCAGCCACAGGATATGCAACCAAAAGTGCCAGATCCGTAGCAATCATAGCATCAAAAGCATTTCCACCAAGCCTCATTACCTCAACCCCTATTTTGGAAGCTTCTTCTCTAGCAGAAACTACCATGGCTTTATCTACAATAAGGCCCTTTGTTTTTTCTAAAGTAACTGTATTTGGATTTCTACTGCAATTGGTGAAAAGAGCCACGACGAAGGTTAATACTATAATTTTTTTCATGAATCAAATAAAGTATAAGTTAAAAATAAAAAGCAGTAAAACATCTCTCATAAAATCATTGAACAAATAACGTGTCGCAGGCATAAATTGTTGTGCACCCCTAAAAATTACAGCCTGGGTGGGAATCCGTAGGTGTTGATTTATTCAAGAAATTTAATATTTCTTTTCAATCCAGAAAACTTGGTACGTTTTACGGCTGAGTGCTGAAACACCTTACTAAAAGTGTCCTGTGTGATCTCTTCCCAATCTTGCTTAGTCATAGAAAGCAGTTCTGGTTTGGGGTTAAATAATGGTTCGCTATGTGCTTTTGAAAAGCGATTCCATGGACACACATCTTGACACACATCACAACCAAACATCCAGTTGTCAAATTGCCCTTTCATATCGGAGGGGATTTGTTCTTTTAGCTCAATCGTAAAATAAGAAATACATTTACTACCGTCTATGCCATACTCAGAAGTAATTGCTTCTGTTGGGCAGGCGTCTACACAAGCTGTACAGCTACCGCAATGGTCTGTAACAGCCTGGTCATAATCCAGTTCTAAATCAATAATAAGTTCCGCTATAAAATAAAAAGAGCCGACTTTTTGAGTGAGTAGATTACTGTGTTTTCCAATCCAGCCGAGGCCCGACTTTTTGGCCCATGCTTTTTCTAAAATGGGAGCCGAATCTACAAACGCACGGCCATGAACATCACCAATGTCTTCTTTGATAAACTCTAGTAATTGTTTGAGCTTGTCTTTTATAACAAAGTGATAATCCTTTCCGTAGGCGTACTTACTTATTTTTGGAGCTTCTGGGTCTTGCTGTATCTCTTCAGGGAAATAATTGTAAATTAATGAAACAACACTTTTAGAATCCTCTACTAGTAACGTAGGATCAAGACGTTTGTCAAAGTGGTTCTCCATGTATTGCATTTTGCCATGGCTATTTTTTTTAAGCCAGGACTCCAAACGGGGTGCTTCTTCTTCCAGAAAACCGGCCTTACTCATGCCACAAGACAAAAAGCCGAGGCGTTTCGCTTCGGCTTTGATTCGTTTTGAATATGTTTCTTTAGTCGTCAGAATTAGTGATTAAAATATTTTTAGAATAATCCGCCTTGAATATCGCCCTTGACACGCCCTAAATGTTTGTAGGCCAATTCGGTAACTTCACGACCTCTAGGGGTGCGCATAATAAAACCTTGCTGGATTAGAAAAGGTTCGTAAACTTCTTCAATTGTCTCTGGGCTTTCACTCACTGCGGTTGCAATGGTGGTCACCCCAACAGGGCCTCCCTTAAACTTATCTATAATAGTTGTTAGGATTTTATTATCCATTTCATCAAGGCCATGCGCATCTACATTCAATGCTTTTAAAGCAAATTTTGCGATCTCAATATCTATTTTTCCATTGCCCTTTATTTGTGCAAAATCTCTAACACGTCTCAATAATGCATTGGCAATACGGGGCGTGCCACGACTTCGTCCTGCAATTTCAATAGCCGCTTCCATACTAATAGGAACCTTTAAAATTTCTGAGCTCCGTTGAATAATTGTAGAAAGGAGTTCTGTTGAATAGTACTGTAAACGGCTACTAATTCCAAATCGGGCACGCATTGGCGCTGTTAAAAGCCCTGATCTTGTTGTGGCGCCAACTAATGTAAATGGGTTTAAGTTGATTTGAACCGTGCGGGCATTGGGGCCAGACTCAATCATAATATCAATTTTATAGTCCTCCATAGCGGAGTATAAATACTCTTCGACTATGGGACTAAGGCGGTGAATTTCATCAATGAATAACACATCCCTTTCGTCCAGGTTTGTAAGTAATCCAGCAAGGTCTCCTGGTTTGTCTAAAACAGGGCCCGAAGTGACTTTAATGCCTACGCCTAGTTCGTTTGCAAGAATATGAGCAAGCGTTGTTTTTCCAAGTCCTGGAGGGCCGTGAAACAGCGTGTGATCCAAAGCTTCATCACGTTCGACTGCTGCTTCAACAAATATTTGTAGGTTTTCAAGTACTTGGTCTTGACCCGCAAAGTCATCAAATGAAAGTGGTCTTAATACCTTTTCAATATCTTGTTCCTCGGGTGAGAAATGGGCGTCGGTTGGATCCAAATTTTCATTCATATAAACAAATATAAAGAAAAAGCCTTTCTTGTTTTAAGAAAGGCTTTTAAATATAGTATTAAGTATTAACAGTCTAGTGCTGTAACTCTTCTTCTCCTTCTTTTAAAGGAGTGTTTTGTGTAACAAAATCCTCGTCATGGCCTGGCTTGCTATAGTCGTAAGCCCAACGGTGTACATGAGGAATTTCTCCTGGCCAGTTCCCATGCATGTGCTTAACAGGGGTCGTCCATTCTAGAGTATTAGATCTCCATGGGTTTTGTTCTGCTTTCTTTCCATAAAACATACTATGGACAAAGTTCCATAAAAATACGAGTTGGAAAAGACCTCCAATAATTGCAAATACCGTAATTAGAATTTGAACGTTTGAAGTGTCATCAAATAATGGGAAGTTACTGTTTGTATAGTATCGTCTTGGCAGGCCTGCCATTCCAATAAAGTGCATTGGGAAAAACACCCCATAGGCACATATTGCTGTGACCCAAAAGTGGATGTATCCTAAGTTTTTATTAAGCATGCGCCCAAACATTTTTGGGAACCAATGATAGACGCCGGCAAAAAGCCCGTAAAGTGCTGAAATTCCCATAACTAAATGGAAGTGAGCTACCACAAAATAAGTATCGTGAACATTAATATCTAAAGCACTATCACCAAGAATAATTCCTGTAAGGCCTCCAGTTATAAAGGTTGATACCAACCCGATTGAAAATAACATGGCTGGATTTAGCTGTAAATTTCCTTTCCACAACGTGGTGATGTAGTTGAAGGCTTTTACTGCAGATGGTATGGCAATTAATAAGGTTGTAAATGTAAATACCGATCCTAAAAATGGATTCATTCCAGAAATAAACATATGGTGACCCCAAACAATCGTTGATAAGAACGCGATCGCTAAAATAGAAGCGACCATGGCACGGTATCCAAAAATTGGTTTACGTGAGTTTGTTGCAATGACTTCAGAAGTAATCCCTAAGGCTGGAAGCAATACAATGTATACTTCAGGATGTCCTAAGAACCAAAATAAGTGTTCGAATAATACCGGAGACCCTCCTTGGTAATGCAATACTTCCCCTTGAATAAAAATATCTGACAAAAAGAATGACGTTCCAAAGCTACGGTCCATGATTAATAATAACGCCGCTGACAACAATACTGGGAAAGACACCACTCCAATAACCGCTGTGATAAAGAATGCCCATATTGTTAATGGGAGTCTTGTCATTGACATCCCCTTAGTTCTAAGGTTCAATACCGTTACAATATAGTTTAGAGATCCTAATAACGAAGAGGCAATAAAGATAGCCATAGAAACTAACCATAAGGTCATTCCTGCGCCTGAACCTCCTTGTGCCATAGGCAATGCGCTTAATGGGGGATAAATTGTCCACCCAGCTGCCGCTGGTCCTGCTTCTACAAAAAAGGAAGCTACCATTATGACACTAGACAAAAAGAATAACCAATAAGAAATCATATTAAGAAATCCTGATGCCATATCTCTTGCGCCAATTTGCAAGGGAATTAATAAGTTACTAAACGTTCCACTCAAACCTGCAGTAAGAACGAAAAATACCATAATGGTACCGTGAATGGTTACTAATGCCAAATAAATATCCGCATCCATCACACCCCCTGGTGCCCATTTTCCTAAGAGTGCTTCAAAAATTACATTGGGCTCTGAAGGCCATGCTATTTGCATACGCATTAAAAGAGACATTAAAATCCCTATCACACCCATGATAACTCCAGTAATCAAATACTGCTTGGCTATCATTTTGTGATCTTGACTAAAAATGTACTTCGTTACAAATGTTTCTTTGTGATGATGTCCATGATCGTCGTCGTGTGCATGAGTATCTACGTGTGCTGACATAAACTTATAGTGTTATTTCTTTAATTTTTTAATTTTGAACTAGGGAGTTCTTAAATAATTTTTGCTCTTTTAACCATTCGTTATAATCTTCTTCAGATTCCACGATGATTTTCATTTGCATGTTGTAATGAGACTTTCCACATATTTTATTACAAAGTAGTAGGTAATCAAACTCGTAGCGGTCTAAGGGCTCTTCTCCTTTAGCTTGAAGTTTCTTACTTTTTTTAACTCTGATTCTGTTAATGTTTTTTACTTTTTCGTAAATATCTGGATTCAATCTCATTTCTTCAGTAGTCACTGTTGGAGTGAAAGAAAATTGAGTGATCATTCCAGGAACACAATTCATTTGTGCTCTAAAATGAGGCATGTATGCTGAGTGTAAAACATCTTGAGAACGCATCTTGAAAAGGATGGGGCGGCCTACAGGTAAATGTAATTCGGTGGTGATGATATCATCTTGAGCATTTGGATCTGATTCGTCTAGACCTAAGATATTTGCATTGTCTAAATTAATCAAACGCACGTTTGCTAGCCCTAATACATTGTCTTCTCCAGCGTATCTCGCTTTCCAGTTAAATTGTTGTGCGTAAAGCTCTACAACCATTGGGTCGTCATCTTCATCAACATTCATGATGTCTGTCCAAGTAAACAGTCCATACATAATAAGGCCTGCTAATACAATCACAGGGATGACTGTCCATATGAATTCCAACTTGTCATTATCAGCATAAAACAAAGCTTTACGTCCTTTTTCACCTTTGTATTTAAAAGCAAAATAGTGCAGCAAAAACTGTGTAATAGTTTGTACTATAAATATAACCACCATAGAAATGATCATTAAACGATCAATTTCTGGTCCATGTTCGGAGGCAGAGTTCGAGGTTAATGGTAAATCACCCCACAATGCAAATGAGACGATTGTGATTCCATATATGAAGCCTAAGAAGGCTAGCATTAGGTACCCATTGACTCTGTTGTCATTGTCGTTTGCTACTTGTGAAACATCTTTATTTACTTGCGCTAAATCAAAGATTTTGACCATTTGCCAGATTGCAATAGTGATCCCTAATAAAATTAATATTGTTAATAAGCCAGTCATCGTTATATGTTGTCTTTTTAAATTTTAATTAATAATGAAAATGTTCGCTTTCCTTGATAAAAGGATTTCCTTTTGCTAGTAATGGTGCTTTTGAAAGCGCATAAAAAACAATGAATATGAACAATCCTAAAAATAATAATATGGCACTAATTTCGGGAACTCCGATAAACCATCGGTCTCCTACAGTTGCCGGCATGATCATATTAAACACATCTATGTAGTGGCCAAACAAAATCACAATTCCTGCCATGACAATAAACCATGGTACTCGTTTGTAGTCGCTGTTCATTAATACTAAGAATGGGAATATGAAGTTTAAAATTATCATTCCAAAGAATGGAAGGTTGTAATCTTCTATTCTCGTTACAAAATACGTTACTTCTTCAGGGATATTTGCATACCATATAAGCATAAATTGTGAAAACCATAAATATGTCCAGAAAACACTGATGGCAAACATAAATTTAGCTAAATCATGTAAATGACTGTCATTTACAAAGTCCATTAAGCCTTTAGATTTTAGATAAATCGTCATCAGAGCTATCACGGTAATTCCACTCACAAACATACTTGCAAATACATACCATCCAAACAGCGTACTAAACCAGTGTGGATCTACACTCATGATCCAATCCCAAGACATCATAGATTCTGTGTATATATAAAATACTAGGAATCCAGCTGAAATTCTAAAGTTCTTTTTAAAGTTACTGTTGTCATTCACATCTGCTAAATCTTGTGCTAGTGAGAATTTACGTGAGAAATAACGGTATAAACTCCATCCTGTGATAAAAATTAATCCTCTTATTGCAAACCATGATTTATCTAACCATCCTGATTTTGCTTGAATCAATGCATCATGTGCAACGACTTCTGGATCCATCCAAATGAATATGTGATCGTCTGCCCATAAAGCAATTCCTAACACAATTAATCCACCAGGTAAAACATAATACGTAATAGCTTCCATCACTCTAAACAGCACTGGTGACCAGCCTGCTTGTGCAGCATATTGTATAGCATAAAAGGCTAAGACCCCTAAAGAAATCATGAAAAAGAAAAATGCTGCTATGTATAAAGCGGCATAAGGTCTGTTATGCATTTGGTGCAAAACATGTTCTGCATGAGCATCGTCATGATGAGCATCTGCTTCATGTGTGTCTTCTGCGTGGGCGTCTGAATCATGTGTGGAATGAATCATTGCAGCATGTGCTTCTTCGTCTGTTTGAACGTTATGATGATCTGTGTCTGTCGTTTCTTCGCCGTGAGAAGCCTCCGCACCGTGGTGGGAGTTTTCTTCTGCTAGTAATGTTTTTACATCTTCAAGGGTCAGCCCGTGAGATGCTACATAACTTGTTCCCCACCCTATAGCGCCAACAACGAATAGAAGGATTGAAACAATTTTAAGTCTTTTTGAAAACGTGTACATGTATATAAATGTTTTACTTTTCTTATTTTTTTAATTCTGCTCTTAGAGTTTCAACATAAGCGGTGACTTGCCAACGTTCTTCCTCATTCAATAAATTTGCGTAAGATCCCATGGCGTTTTTACCAAAATAAATAACATGGTAAATACTCCCTGTCGTTATATCTCTATCTGCATAACTTGGAACCCCAAGGATTTTTTTTCTCATTACCAGCTTTCCTTGACCAGCTCCTTTAGTTCCGTGACAGATACCACAATAGATATCATACAGTTCTTTTCCTCTTTTTGCATCCAGTTCAGATAAACCTAGAGGCGATTTGAGTTCCGAAAGAGCGGCTGCATAGCCTTCATTTGAGTTTTCATACTCATACAAAGTATGACCTCTAGAGATCGTTCCTTTCACAGGAAGCAATGCTTCTTGCGAATTTGGAAAAACGTCATATTCTCCATAGGCTTCATAGCCTATAGGCTTATACATATTTGGAAAGTATTGATAGTTTGGACTGTTATCATTTTGACATGAGAACGTTGTCCCTAAAACCACTACTAAAACGATTATTTTTGATACACTTTTCATAGGACTAATGTGCTTCTTTATCAACAATATGAACCTCTACTGCACCTGTTTTTGTAAGCAGAGTTTCTAATTCTTTTTCATTATCATGAACGGGGATTTCCATTAAAAAATGGTCATCTGTTGTTCTTGGGTCCGGATTCTCTGCGTTTTTAAATGGCCACATCCTACTTCTTAAGTAAAAGGTAATAACCATTAAGTGAGCGGCAAAAAACACCGTTAATTCAAACATGATCGGCACAAATGCAGGCATGTTTTCTAAATAACTAAAGCTTGGCTTACCTCCAATATCTTGAGGCCAGTCTTCGATCATGATGTAATTCATCATCGTAGTTGCTACGATCAATCCAACACAACCATACATAAAGGCTGCAATGGCGATTCGCGTGGGCTCTAAGCCCATTGCTTTGTCGAGTCCGTGCACTGGGAAAGGCGTAAATATCTCTTCGATATGGTGCTTTTCGGCCTTGACTGCTTTAACAGCTGACAATAGTACATCGTCATCTGTATATAGTGCGTGAATAACTTTTGAAGATCCCATAGGCTACTCTTTTTTCTTTTTAGGGGTTACTACTGGCTTTGACTTTGAGTCGGTACGTTCATCTGATCCTGTACCTGCTAAGCTTCCACCTGCTTCTCTAATGTTTTTATAGCGTTGTCCAGACGATTTTAAAATAGTCTTAACTTCTGCTTGTGCAATTACTGGGAATGTTCTTGCGTATAGTAAAAACAATACAAAGAAAAACCCAATGGTTCCAATAAATATTCCGATATCAACAAAGGTTGGTGAAAACATGGTCCATGATGATGGTAAGTAATCCCGGTGAAGTGAAGTCACAATAATTACAAAACGCTCAAACCACATTCCAATATTTACAACAATTGAGATAAAGAATGAGAACATGATACTTGTTCTAAGTCTTTTAAACCACATAAACTGTGGTGAAAATACATTACACGACATCATAGCCCAGTAAGCCCAAGCATAAGGTCCCGTTGCTCTGTTCAAGAAAGCATATTGTTCGTATTCAACTCCAGAGTACCAAGCAATAAATAATTCTGTTATATAAGCAACTCCAACAATGGATCCCGTGATCATAATAACGATATTCATTAATTCGATATGCTGAACTGTAATATAGTCTTCAAGGTTACATACTTTACGCATGATAATTAACAGGGTATTTACCATTGCAAATCCTGAGAAAATCGCTCCTGCCACAAAATAAGGAGGGAAAATTGTTGTATGCCATCCCGGAATCACCGAGGTAGCAAAATCAAAAGATACAATCGTATGTACTGATAATACTAAAGGCGTTGCAAGTCCGGCAAGCACCAAAGACACTTCTTCAAATCGCTGCCAATCTTTTGCACGTCCACTCCAACCAAAACTTAATAAAGAATAAATTTTCTTTTGGAACGGCTTTACAGCACGGTCACGAATCATTGCAAAATCAGGCAATAATCCTGTCCACCAAAACACAAGTGAAACCGAGAGGTACGTAGAAATTGCAAACACATCCCATAATAATGGAGAGTTAAAGTTAACCCATAACGATCCAAATTGATTTGGAATGGGCAATACCCAGTAAGCTAACCAAGGTCGGCCCATGTGAATGATTGGAAATAAACCCGCTTGAATTACAGAGAAAATCGTCATGGCTTCCGCAGAACGGTTAATAGCCATACGCCATTTTTGTCTGAATAATAATAGGACTGCTGAAATTAAGGTTCCGGCGTGACCAATACCAACCCACCAAACAAAATTTGTAATATCCCAAGCCCATCCAACAGTTTTGTTGAGGCCCCAAGTACCAATTCCGGTTGAGACGGTGTAAACCATACATCCTAACCCCCAGCCAAAGGCTGCAAGTGCAATAGAAAATACTACCCACCATAGTTTGTTTGCTTTTCCTTCGACAGGAGCAACCACGTCCAAAGTCACATCATGATATGACTTGTTCCCGGTAACTAATGGTCTTCTGATAGGTGCTTCGTAATGAGACGCCATAATACTTTTATGTTATTTCTTAATTATTTTATGCTTCGTTTGTGTTTCTTACTTTAACTTGATATACCACGTTTGGTTTTGTTCCTACGTGATCTAGTAAATGATAAGCACGCTCATCATCTTTAAGTTCTGTAATTGCACTTTTCTTATTGTTAATATCTCCAAACGCAATCGCGCCTGAGTCACAAGCAGATGAACACGCTGTTTTAAACTCATCTGGGTTCACTTCTCTTCCATCGCGTTTCGCATCAAGAATTGTTTTCTGTGTCATTTGAATACACATAGAACATTTTTCCATAACCCCTCTAGAACGAACCGTCACATCTGGGTTAATTACCATACGCCCTAAGTCATTATTCATGTGGTAATCGAACTCATCGTTCTCATTATATAAGAACCAGTTAAATCGACGTACCTTATAAGGACAGTTATTTGCACAGTAACGTGTTCCAACACAACGGTTATACGCCATGTGGTTTTGGCCTTGTCGACCGTGAGAAGACGCTGCTACCGGACACACCGTTTCACATGGTGCATGGTTACAATGCTGACACATTATTGGCTGAAAAGCAACTTGAGGATTCTCAGATGGAATTTCCATCTCTCCAAAAGTACTTAACGAACTTCCAAGACCTTCAATATTATCTTTGGTCGTATTATCCCCTTCAAAAGTTTCATCTGAAGAGTAGTATCTATCGATGCGAAGCCAGTGCATATCACGACTTCTACGTATTTCTTGTTTTCCTACAACTGGAACGTTATTTTCAGCGTGACATGCGATGACACAAGCCCCACATCCTGTACAGGAGTTTAAGTCAATTGATAAGTTAAAGTGGTGCCCAATAGAACGATCAAATTCATCCCATAAATCAACATCTGGTGAATCTACTGGTGTTTCTTCATGATTCAATGACACCATGGTCATTGGGTTCCAATCGGCAGCAGATTCAGTATTAAAGATCTCCAAAGTGGTTTCTTTGATGATGTCTCCTCTACCCATTAATGTATTATGCAACTGAACGCAAGCAAATTCATGCTTTCCGTCAGTCAATTCAACCGTTGCGTTTTGAACGGGGTTGAAATTAGTATAAAAAGGATACGCGTTCACCCCTGTTTGCATTTCAGCTTTAAGGCCTTCACTACGTCCATATCCAAATGACATTCCCATGGTTCCTCTGGCTTGTCCGGGTTGAATAATTACCGGAACTTTAACAGTCACACCGTTTACGGTAACATTCGCGTATTTTCCGTTCAAACCTCCGTTTGCATCGTGGCTATTTTGACTGAAAAAAGTACTTGTTTCAAGGTAAAACCCTAGTTCCTTAGCATCAAACTCAGATACGGTTAGGTAGTTATCCCAAGTCGTTCTTGTTAGGGGATCTGGAAATTCTTGTAACCATGGATTATTTGCCTGTTGGCCGTCACCCATCCCTGTTTTGGGATAAAGCGTTAGCTCCATACCGGAAGTAGTGGTTGCAGCTAGTGCATTTACTGCGGCAGGTAGGCTTAAAATTTCACTCCCATCAAAAGCATCAGCAGTTTCTACGGTAGCAGAGCTTGTTGACGTATAAATCCCATCGTGAAGGGCGTCGTTCCACGAAGCGTCTTTTAAGATGGCAGTTTTCCAATAAGACTTTACAAAATCATGGTAAGAGCCTGAGGCCCCAACAAGTTCTAATAAAACGTCTTGAAATTGTTTTGTATCAAACAACGGACGAATTGTTGGCTGCATAAGCCCGTAATGTCCTTTTTTAGTTTCTATATCACCCCAAGATTCTAAATAATGAGGCGCGGCAGCAACATACTGTGATACCGAAGCAGTCTCATCATTTTTCATTGAGAAAGCAACTGATAATTCTGTTTGTTTTAACCCTTCTACAAATGCTGTTGCGTTTGGAAGTGTATAAACTGGATTCACTCCGGCCATTATAACAGCACCAACAGCACCCGCATTCATATCTGATACTAATTTGGCAACCGCTTTGTCATTCCCTAAACGGGTTTGAGTTGGATGAGCCGTATCAAACGCTTTACTATTTAGCTTTTCGTTGATTGCTAACACAATGTTTTGTGCATTAACGTCTTGTATTCCTGTAAGAACAACGGCGTTAGAACCTGCTTTCAATAATTCTGAAGCGGCTTTGTCAACAGCTGTTTGTAAATTAGTTGGTAAATCTCCACCCACACTAGTGCCAAACAATTTTCCGTAAAGTTTTGCAAGAACCACCTTTTGTTGTGAAGGCTTGAGGGCTACACGTGTATCAGCATTGGCTCCTGAAAGAGACATGTTTGCTTCAAACTGTGTGTGACGTGACATTTTTCCGTTTTTTGGAACACGTCCTTTGGCATAGGCTGCATCAAATCCACCACCCTGCCAATCTCCTAAAAAGTCAGCTCCGATAGAAACGATTGTTTGTGCTTTCGAGAAATCGTAATTTACTAAGCCTCTTTTACCATATTTGTTTTGGAATGCATCTGCTGCTGCAGACTCAGATATTGCATCGTAAACCACGTGGCTTACGTTTGTATATTTTTGTTTAAACTCAGAAATTAACTTGGAAGTCGATGGACTTGCAAAGGATTGTGTTAACAACACAATCGATTTGTCAGTGCCTTTTAAAGCCTCTAATTTTTGTGAAACTTCTGCAGTAAGTTCGCCCCAGCTAATTGCTTGACCGTCTTTTTGTGGACCTACAACTCTTTGGTTATCATATAAATCTAATACAGACGCTTGAACTCTTGCATTGATTCCACCACTCGCTTTGGCCAAACTATTAGACTCCACTTTAATTGGGCGCCCTTCTCTAGTCTTAATTAAAACACTTGCAAAGTCGTATCCATTAGCAATAGCAGTTGCATAATAATTAGCAACACCAGGGATAATTTGTTCTGGCTGCACCACATAAGGAATCGATTTGATAACAGGACCCTCACAGGCTGCTAAAGAGGCGGCAGCTGTACTAAATCCAACGTATTTTAAGAAATCACGACGCGTAGTACTTGAATCTTCTAGGGTTTCTTTGTCCCCTAAAAAATCATCTACAGGAATTTCTTGTGTAAATTCCTTTTGTTTTAGCGTCTCAACAGCAGAACTATGGCTCGGATTTAACTCCTCAACACTTTTCCAATATTTCTTGTTTGATGACATATGTATAATGTTACTTGTTGATCGTTTTAATTAAATTCTAGTAATGACATTTTCCACATTCTAACCCACCCATTTGTGCGGCAGTTAGTTGCTCTACTCCGTATTTCTTGGAGAGTGCTTCGTGAATTTTTTCATAATAGCCGTTGTCTTGAACTTTTACATTTGTTTCTCTGTGACAGTTAATACACCAGCCCATTGTGAGAGGTGAGAACTGATACATCACTTCCATCTCTTCTACAGGGCCGTGACAGGTTTGACATTCAAGTCCAGCTACTGTAACGTGTTGTGAGTGATTGAAATAAGCAAAATCAGGAAGGTTGTGTATTCGAACCCATTTCACTGGCTTTGTTTTTCCTGTGTATTTTTGATTGGCATCATCCCAACCTACAGCATCGTATAATTTCTTGATTTCTCCATCATAAAACTCTTTGCTATACTCATCGTTTCCTGTGCTTTCTGATACCTCATAAATAGATTTATGACAGTTCATACAAACGTTAAGCGCTGGAATCCCTGAGTGCTTACTCACACGTGCAGAGGAGTGACAGTATTTACAGTCAATCCCGTTTTCACCCGCATGAATTTTGTGAGAGTAATGGATGGGCTGAATTGGTTGGTAGCCTTGATCAACTCCTACCTGAGAAAGGTACCCGTACACAAAGTAAGCGCTTGACAGTAAAAAGAAGACTGCTGTAACCAACATTAAAAATTGATTTTGAACAAATGCTTTCCAAAGAGATTTTCTTTTAACCGCTTCCGCAATTTCTACATTGTTTGCAGAGGCAAAACGTCGTAAGGTTTTATTTACTAAAAATAAGCCTAAAGCGAGTAACCCAAAAAGAATCGCTAGTGCAACTAATACCATTTCCTGAGACACTCCGCCACTGCTCTCAACGGATGCTTGACTCGTGCCTGCAACTGCAACTGGTGGTGCTGTTTTTTCTTTTGCTGTATAAGCTAAAATATTGTCAATGTCTTCATCAGAAAATTGTGGAAAAGCAGTCATTGCTGAGCCGTTGTATTCTGCATAAATTTTGTTGGCATAGGCATCGCCTGACTTGATCAATGCGTTGCTATTTCTAATCCATGAGTTAAGCCAAACACGGTCTAAACCTTCTGTTTCGCTCAACCTAGTCTCGACATTACGAAGGGCTGGCCCTGTCATTTTTTTGTCTAGCTGGTGACATGCTGCACAGTTTGCATTAAACAAAGATTTCCCTTTGACAGGATCTCCTTCTTGAGCAAAAAGTGACGTGAATATAATTGTTAAAAACAAAAGCCCTGTTGATAGTAATTTCGAGGGCGCGTAAATGTTAAATCCTTGTTTCATAGTGTTGATAGAGGTCATTTTTAAGCTTTGATGCGATTTCTTAACAAACACTAAATAAGTGTCTAAAAAATCTTATGCAAAAGTAAGATATAATGTCCATTTTTAAAATGTTAGATATGCGTAAGTTTATAATTTATAAACATTCTAAATAAGCTTAAATCATCATGTTTAAATTTATTCGATTACATTTGTAAAAGCAAGCGAATACTATGAAAAAAAAATGTTATAAATATTTTATTTTAAGTGCCTTATTTTCAGCGCCTATTTGGGCACAAGAGGGGGTTGTTAGGATAAATAAAAGTGCAGAAATAGAACGTGTTTTAGCGCTCAAAAAAGAGCTTAATAAAGAAAAATCTTTTACTAAAATTCAAGTATACAGTGGAAATCGGTTGGAAGCAGAAAACGCTTTATTAAGTTATCAAACTAATTTTCCTGAACAATTTGTAGAAATGAAATATGAAACACCAAACTATAAAGTTTGGGTGGGTAGGTTTAGGACTCGACTAGAGGCCGACCGAGAACTTGTTAGAGTGAAAACCATTTTTCCCAATGCTTTTTTGTTTACTCCCTAGCTTAAACTATATAAAAAATGCGGTTATTTCTAACCGCATTTTTTATGTTATAACCCTAAGTTTATTTTAGCTTCTTTTTAACTTGTACTTCTTGAAAAGCTTCAAGAACATCTCCAACATGAATGTCGTTGTAGTTCTTTACTTGCATACCACAGTCATAGCCTTTAGACACTTCTTTGGCGTCATCTTTAAATCGTTTTAAGGAAGTTAATTCGCCTGTGTACACCACGACGCCTTCTCTAATTAAACGAATGCCTGAGTTTCGGTAAATTTTACCATTGGTGACCATACACCCTGCAATAGTTCCGATTTTAGAGATTTTAAATGTTTCTCTAATTTCAGCAGATCCCGTAATTTCTTCTTTAAATTCTGGGGACAGCATGCCTTCCATTGCATCTTTAAGATCGTTAATCGCATCATAAATGATTGAATACATTCGGATGTCAATTTCTTCTTTGTCAGCCATTGGACGCGCATTACCCATTGGTCGCACATTAAATCCGATAATAATCGCATCAGAGGCAGAGGCCAATAACACATCACTTTCGGTAATAGCGCCGACGCCTTTATGAATGATATTAACTTGAATTTCTTCAGTTGATAATTTCTGGAATGAATCTGTTAAAGCTTCTACCGAACCGTCTACATCTCCTTTAAGGATAATATTAAGCTCTTTAAAGTCTCCTAAGGCAATTCGTCTACCAATTTCATCAAGTGTAATATGACGTTGAGTCCTTACAGACTGCTCACGCTGTAATTGTGTTCGTTTAGCTGCAATTTGCTTCGCTTCACGCTCGTCTTTAAATACTGTGAATTTATCTCCAGCCTGAGGCGCACCGTCCAACCCTAGGATAGATATTGGTGTTGAGGGGCCTGCTTCAAAAACGTCATTCCCACGCTCATCATGCATAGCTCTTACTTTACCACTATTTTTTCCTGCTAAAACATAATCGCCAATTTTCAAGGTTCCTGCTTGTACTAATATTGTAGAAACATATCCACGACCTTTATCTAAAAAGGCTTCAACAACCGTCCCTAAGGCGGCTTTGTTTGGATTTGCTTTAAGCTCTAATAATTCTGCTTCAAGCAACACTTTTTCTAATAGCTCTTTGACGCCATCCCCTTTAAGTGCAGAAACATCATGGGATTGAATTTTACCTCCCCAGTCTTCAACTAATAAATTCATATTAGCCAATGCTTCTTTAATTTTTTCAGGGTTTGCTGCTTGCCTATCTATTTTATTGATTGCAAAAATAATTGGCACAGCTGCTGCTTGGGCGTGAGCAATTGCTTCTTTTGTTTGAGGCATGATGTCATCATCCGCCGCAATTACAATTATAGCGATATCTGTAACCTGAGCACCACGTGCACGCATCGCCGTAAAGGCTTCGTGACCTGGAGTGTCTAAAAATGCTATTTTTTGTCCTGTAGATAGAGTAACTCCGTAGGCCCCAATATGTTGGGTGATCCCTCCAGACTCTCCTGCAATTACATTTTCTTCTCTTATATAATCAAGTAAAGATGTTTTACCGTGATCCACATGTCCCATAACTGTTACAATTGGGGCACGCATTTCTAATTCTTCTTCAGTGTCTAATACTATTTCAATAGCCTCATCAATGTCTGCCGTTACAAACTCTACAGTGTACCCAAATTCTTCAGCTACAATGGTTAATGTTTCTGCATCTAATCGCTGATTCATTGTTACCATCATTCCTAAGGACATACATGCAGAAATAATTTGAGTGACCGAAACATCCATCATGGTTGCAACTTCACTTGAAGTTACAAACTCAGTTACTTTAAGCACCTTGCTTTCAAGCGCTTCTTGTTCTTGGTCTTTTTCTGTTTGTTGACGGTGTTGGTCTCTTTTGTCTTTTCTGTATTTAGCTCCTTTTTTACCTTTATTAGATTTGCCTTGCAATTTTTCAAGGGTCTCTCTAACTTGCTTTTGAACTTCTTCGGCGGTAGGCTCCACTTTTGGAGTTTGAGTTCTCGCTTGATTTGGACGGCTTCTAAAGTTACTTTTATTTGGCGGAGTGTTATTTCCTACTTTGCTAATTCGACGACGCTTCTTTCTAGCATCCACAGAATTTGAAGCTGCTGCAGGGGTTACTGGCTTCGCTTTTTTAGGTTTATTAAATTGGGTTAAATCTATTGTTTGACCTGTAGATCTAGGTCCGGAAAGTTTTTGATAATTAGTGGTTTCAACTTTTTGGTCAGCCGCTAGTGGAGCTTCATCTATGCGTTCCGTTGGCTTCGCTACTGTTGTTTTAGCAGTTGGAACTGTGGGTGTTACCGCCTGTTTTTGAGCTTCATCAAGTTTGGTAGTTGGAGCCGGCTTTTTTACTGGAGCTGGTGCTGCCTCAACCGTAGGTTGTACAACAACCGGGGTTTCTTTTGTTGCTGGCGCCTCAACTGAAACCTCAGCTTGCTTAGGAGCTTCCACTTTAACTTCTACAACTGGCTTAACTTCAGCCGCCTTGGGAGCGGGTTTTTTAGGAGCATCTAAATCTATCTTTCCAACTTTTTTAGGGCCTTCAAGTTTTGTTTTAGCTTTAAATACTTTTTTAGCTGCTTCTGCTTTTTGAAACTTTTCTTCAATTTCCTGTTCACGTTGGACACGTAGGGCTTCTTTTTCTTTCAGCTTTGCTTCACCTACTTCTTTAGATGCTACTTTCTTATTTGCATCTGTTTGAAATTCTCCTGCAAGAAGATTGTAGACTTCTGAGGTGATTTTAGTTGTAGGGCGCTTTTCAATTTCTACGTTTTTTGTTTCCAAAAAATCGACTGCTCTATCGAGCGAAATATTCAATTCCCTTAACACTTTGTTTAATCTAATAATCTCAGCCATAAATTGCCTTTATTGTTTTTTTACAGTATTTCTGTATTTCCTTGCGCGTACTTAAGGTGTCCAACGCCTAATAGGCCACCAATATAATAAATTTTATTCTTCAAACTCCTCTTTAAGGATACGAACAACGTCTTCAATGGTTTCTAATTCCAAATCTGTACGTTTAACCAAGTCTGGAATTTCTTGTTCAAGAATGCTTTTTGCGGTATCTAGACCTGCTTTTGCAAATTCATCAATAACCCATGCTTCTATTTCATCAGAGAACTCAGAAAGTTCAACATCTTCTTCAACACCTTCTCTAAATACATCAATTTCGTAACCTGTCAAACGACCTGCTAAACGGATGTTATGACCGCCTCTACCAATTGCTTTACTCACCTCTTCTGGTTTCAAAATCACTTCAGCTCTTTTCGTTTCTTCGTTAATTTTTATCGAAGTCACTCTTGCAGGGCTTAAAGCTCTGGTTATGTATAGCTGTAAATTTGTAGTGTAATTAATAACATCAATATTTTCATTTCCTAGTTCACGAACAATTCCGTGAATTCTAGAGCCTTTCATACCAACACATGCGCCTACTGGATCAATTCGATCATCGTATGAATCTACTGCTACTTTTGCTTTTTCACCTGGGATTCTTACCACATTCTTAACAGAAATAAGACCGTCAAAAACTTCTGGAATTTCTTGCTCAAATAATTTCTCTAAAAATACAGGGGCTGTTCTAGATAAAACAATTGATGGCTTGTTTCCTTTAAGGTCTACACTTTCAATAATTCCTCTTACATTATCTCCTTTTCTGAAAAAATCAGATGGAATTTGCTTGTCTTTTGGAAGAACCAATTCATTGCCTTCATCATCTAACAAAATAACTGCACGATGACGTATATGGTGAACCTCAGCGGTGTATATTTCTCCTACTAATTCTTTGAATTGTTTATAGATATTGGTATTGTCATGCTCCTGGATTTTTGAAATTAAGTTTTGACGTAGGGCCAATATAGAACGACGTCCTAAATCAATCAACTTCACCTCCTCAGATACATCCTCACCAACCTCAAAATCAGGTTCGATTTTATGAGCATCTGTTAAAGAAATTTCTTGGTTGTCATCCTCAACTGCATCATCAGCAACAACAATTCTGTTTCTCCATATCTCTAAATCCCCTTTGTCAGGATTTATAATAATATCAAAGTTGTCATCATCCCCAAATTTTTTCTTTAATGTATTTCTAAATACATCCTCCAAGATTGACATTAAGGTGACACGATCGATTAATTTTTCATCCTTAAACTCTGAAAACGAATCAATTAACGCTAAATTTTCCATAATTTATAGTCTTATTATTAAAATAATATTTTCACTTTTGCTTCACTTATTTCACTGTACAAAAGGGTTGCTTTTTTTTGAACCGTTACTTTACCCTTACCAATGGGTTTTGGCTCTCTTGCTTTCCATTCTAGTAAAATGTCACTATCACTGGCGGCTGTTAGGACGGCTTCAAATTTTTGATTTTCTAAAGCTCTTACTTCTAAGGTTCTGCCAATGTGTTTTTGGTATTGTCTTGGGTGCGTTAAAGGAGTGGTGGCTCCTGACGAGGATACTTCCAAAGAAAAATCGTGCTCTTCTCTATCTAGGTTGTGCTCTATTCCACGACTTACAAACATGCAGTCTTCAACTAAAACCCCCTTGTCTCCGTCTATTACAATCCTGATTTTATTTCCATCTAAGATTTCAAAATCTATCAAAAATAAATCCGGTCTTTGTTCAAGACAGTCTTCTAATAATTCTTTTACTTTATCTCTAAACATTTGGTATAAAAAGAGGGGACTTTATGTCCCCTCGCATTTTCATTATCTTTCTATGGCGCAAATATACGACATAAAAATTGAATTTAACAAGTGTTTATCCTTGTTTTAGTTGGCCCACTAGGGCTCGAACCTAGACTCTTCGGTACCAAAAACCAACGTGTTGCCAATTACACCATGGGCCAATCTCGTAATGAGGCTGCAAATTTATAATAAAGTTTTGTTTAGGCAAACATTTTTAAAATTATTTATGGCTCATTTTTAGGTTTATAATATAAACTAGTTTACATTTGACTTTCTAAACAAGAAAAAACATGGAAGCTCAAGATCAAATTCAACTCATCAATGACACAATCAACAAAACAAAAGAAAATTTAAAAGAAAGTTCTTTTAATTTTATTTTCTGGGGATTATTAATCGCCGTACTAAGCTTTTTTCATTACTCCTTCCCTGAAATTGTTCAGCAAACAAACTACTCAACCCTGCTCTATTGGGTCTTAATTCCTGTGATAGGGATGGCTATAACAGTCGTCTATAATATAAAAAAACGTGCAAAAGTAGGCTTTGAGACATATATGGGGCGGACTTTAAAAATAATTTGGGGCGTGTTTAACATCTCTTGGATTCTTTTAATTTTTATATCGTTTGAAAAAAAAATCAACCCAACGGAGTCTATATTATTTTTGTTAGGAGTGATGGTTCTTATAACAGGGCTATTAATTCGCTTCAAGCCCTTTTCTTTTGGAGGTATCTCTGTTATTATATGCAGCATAATTTGCGCTTACACCCCAAATAATAGTTGGTTGTTACTAAACGGTATTGCCGCTATTTTAGGGCTACTTGTTCCTGGAATTGCTCTTTATTACAAGAAATCAAATGTTTAAGCCACTAGATAAAATACTGGTAAATCCAATACGACTGATGATTGTGTCCGTCCTAATGAAGGTGGAAAATTGTGATTTTAATTTCCTAAAACAACTCACAGAAACTACGCAAGGCAATCTAAGTATACAACTAAAAAAGCTCAAAGAGTGTGGTTATATTTCTATTGACAAAAGTTTTGAAAACAACTATCCAAAAACTAGTTGTTCGATTACTAAAATAGGCGTTAAAGCCTTTGAAGATCATTTTGAAACCCTAAAACAGTATCAGAATCTCAATCTAAAACAAAAATCATGAAAAAATTAACAGTTTTGTTAGTGTTAATATTTAGTAGCAATTTTCTTTTAGCACAAGAACCAAACCCCACTCATGCGGTGCGGATTACTGTCACTAATTTTGAGAATATAAAAGGTAAATTGCAGCTATGCCTAACAGATAAAAAAGAGGATTTTTTAAAACAGTGTGAATACGCGACAGCAGTGACCGTAACAAACAATACTATTTCTGTAGAAATAGCAAACATAAAAACAGGTGTTTACTCAATTTCGCTGTTCCATGACGAAAATAATAACGGAGTTTTAGACACTAAAGGTTTTTTCGGAATACCCAGCGAACCATATGGATTTTCTAATAATCCAAGCACAACATTCGGTCCTCCTAGTTTCGAAAAATGTGCATTCCTTATAGACAAGGATAAACAAATCTCCATTGAATTATAATAACAAAATACATAACAGAAACTAAAAAATAACTAATATGACACCAACAATAGTTTTCTCAATCGCTAGTGTGATTGCAATGCCAATGTGGGTCTTAATGCTCTTTTTTTCGAAATGGAAAGTAACCCAGTTTTTGATTGATTTTAAAGTAATTCCATTGGCATTAGCGTTTATATACGCAATTTATATTTTTCAAGCTATTCAGATAGGTGGAATGATGGATTTTGGAAGTCTTGCATCAATTATGGCTTTGTTTACAGAAAAAAATGCTCTGCTAGCCGGCTGGGTTCATTATCTAGCTTTTGACCTTCTAGTAGGCATGTGGATGTTAGATCAAAATAAAGAATTAAGAATTAATCAATTACTAATGGCTCCTTGTCTTTTTTTAACCTTCATGCTTGGGCCAATCGGCTTTCTGCTTTTCATGATTATTAAAACTATTAAACAAAAACAATCTTGATGTCTTTAAAGCATATTTTTAGCACCGTAAAAAAACAGAGTCCAATATTGTATTGGATTGTAATAGTCCATTTTGTTTTTGCTATTGGATCTACAACAAGTAGTTTTATAGATGATAGAACTCTTATGGGGGTTAACGTTTGGATAAAACCATTGAAATTTTCAATTTCTACAGCTATTTATATTTTAACTGTAGGATTTCTTATGACCTTATATCCTTTCTCTAAAAAAAAGAAGACTCTTATTAACAACATTGTTTCTTGGACAATGCTCATAGAAATAGGGCTTATTATGTATCAAGCATCACGTGGTGTGCAATCACATTATAATGTATCAAATCCATTTGATGGTTTAATATTTACTGCAATGGGAATATTAATAGCTATTAATGTTTTAATTATGGCATTATTTATATTTGAAACTATCCGATTGAAATTAAAAACCCCTAAAGTACTTCAATGGGCTATACTTCTAGGATGGGTGATAGTATTTTCTGGCAGTTGGGTTGGTGGTCAAATGATAAGTGAAATGTCTCATAATATTGGTATTGAAGATGGAGGCCCTGGTCTTCCATTAGTTAATTGGAGCACAATTGCTGGGGATTTGAGGGTAGCACATTTTTTTGGTCTTCATGGCCTACAAATAATTCCAATTTTCGCATTATTAATTTCAAATAAATCGAAGACTACCACAAGGAATCAGATTATAATTGTCACTGTTTTTGGATTAGCATATGCATTGTGTATTGGGTATACATTCTACCAAGCTAAACAAGGGGTGCCATTTATATAATATTTAGAAAGTATAAAAACTATTGCTAACAACATTGATAAAACGTATCACTAAATAAAATAATAATGACAAAAAAAAGAAATTGGAAATTTTGGACAGGTAGAACAATCCTTGGACTATTGGTCATTGGAGGTCTATGGCTTACTAACCTTATTTGGTTTAAACCATTTAATATTAAACATTTCTATGACAAGGTCTTTGTACAGCTTGTACTAGATAGCCCTGAGCTTACCACACAAGTCGGAATCCCAGGTTTGTATGATTTTTCCAAGGATGAATTGGACGATATTTCAGATAAAACACAATGGGAATCTTTTAATAAAATGAAAGAAGACTATGAGACATTAATGAGCTATGATTTTGACAGTCAATCAGATGAAAATAAACTCAATACTAAAATTTTAAAATATTATTTGGAAGGATTGAAACAAGGCGAGCCTTTTTTCTATCACGGGTATCCCGTAAACCAAATGTTTGGAGAACAAAGCAATCTTCCAAGCCTTATGGAAAGTTCGCATAAACTCAGAAATGAAAGTGATGTAGAAGCCTATATTTCACGTTTGTCTAAATTTGACACTAAGTTCAATCAGTTGATAGAAGGCCTGAAGCTATCAGAAAGTAAAGGGATTATACCCCCAAAGTTTGTGATAGAGCGTGTGCTCGATGAAATGAATGGTTTTATTGGGGCTACTATTGCGACTGACAAAAACGAAATGAACAGCCTTGATTCTGTAAAATCGAATATTCTTTTTACTAATTTCGAATTGAAAATTGACAAACTAGAGGCGCTCTCTTCCAAGGAAAAAGACAGCTATAAAAAACAAGTTGAAAAAGAAATAGAGACCACTGTTTTTGGAGCCTACAAAAACCTTATTCAGTATTTCGAACAACTCAAAACAAAAGCCACAACCGATGACGGTGTTTGGAAATTACCTAATGGCGAAGCCTACTATCGCTATCAATTAAAACAGATGACAACCACTGATTTGAAGCCAGAAGAAGTACACCAAATTGGACTGTTGGAAGTTGAAAGAATAACAAGTGAAATGCGAAAAATTCTTTTAGATGAAGGGTATGCAGAAACCACAAAAACTAACGGTGAAATTATCCAAGAATTAAACAAGGAAGAACGCTTTTTGTATCAAAACAACGATGCGGGCAGACAAGAAGTCATCGATGGGTACACGGCTATCTTAGATGAAATCAACAATGGGCTTGATAACGCATTTGACATCCGACCCAAAGCGTCCATGGAAGTAAAAAGAGTTCCTGCGTTTAAGCAAGAAGGGGCTGCCGGTGCCTATTACGAGCAGCCCCCAATGGATGGGTCAAGAGGAGGTGTGTTTTATGCCAACTTAAGAGACGTTACAGAAACGGTTAAGTTTGGAATGAAAACCTTAGCCTATCATGAAGGAGTCCCCGGTCACCACTTCCAAATAGCCATACAAGGAGAATTGGAAAATGTTCCAATTTTCAGGAAATTCCCCCTTTTTACAGCCTATACAGAAGGCTGGGCGTTGTATGCTGAACAGCTGGCATGGGAACTAGGTTTTTATGAAAATGACCCTTTCGGTAATTTGGGGAGACTTCAAGCGGAAATGTTTAGAGCAGTTCGCCTGGTTGTAGACACAGGGATTCATTATAAGAAATGGACTCGAGAAGAAGCCATTGAATACATGATTACTAATACAGGAATGACAACTGGAGAAGTTGTCACTGAAATTGAACGTTATATCGTAATGCCAGCACAAGCCTGTGCTTATAAAATTGGTATGATGAAGATATTAGAACTCAGAGAAAAAGCTAAAAGCAAGCTTGGCAATCAATTTGAACTAAAAGAATTTCACAATGTGGTATTGAAAAACGGAGCGGTTCCATTAGATGTTCTAGAAGAAATTATTGAATCTTATGTTAATGAGGCTCTACTTGAGAATAGTAATGATACCTAAACCCAAAAAAACTATCAAAACTGAAAGCTTTAAGTATGTATGAGTTTATAAGAGATTTGCATCTATACACCATCGCGCCTTGCCTCCCGCTAGGGTTTTATCTTATTGTGGTGTCTGGCAAAGGAGGTGTTTTTCACAAAAAAATAGGCTCTATATATATGGTTCTTATTTTTTTCTCCTCGATTGTATCCTTGTTTTTAAAAGCGTATGTAGGCACCATATTTCTGAATCATTTTGGATGGATTCACTTGTTAAGTCTTTTTACCATTTGGACCGTTCCTCGAAGCTTAATTGCGGTCAAAAAAGGAAACATCCAGCGGCACAAACGCTCCATGAAACTGCTGTATTGGACTGGACTCACCCTAGCGGGATTATTTACATTAATGCCAGGACGGTATCTACATGGCGTGTTTTTTAAATGAGTTGTTTCATTCGTTTTGACCAAAATTTATTAAGCTTTACTTAAAAGCTTTTTCCCGTTAAGTAATTATTATTAAATTCGCTTGGAACTTCAATTTTACAACATGGCCTATTTTAACTTCAAAAAGTGGAACCTTATCCTAGGATGGCTTGCTTTTTTAATTGCTTTTATAACCTACAGTCTCACGGTTGAACCCACCGTTAGTTTTTGGGATGCCGGAGAATACATATTAACGTCTTCCAAATTGCAGGTTGGACACCCACCAGGAGCGCCGTTTTTTCAAATGATGGGAGCCTTCTTTTCTATTTTTGCTACCGATCCTACACAAATAGGCCTCATGATCAACATGATGAGTGCCACCGCGAGTGCCTTCACTATTTTATTTATGTTTTGGTCTATTGTACTACTTATTAAACAAGTAGTTAAGAATAACAACGAATCTTCAAAAGGGCAAAATGCCGCTATTTTAGGGGCTGCATTTGTTGGGAGTTTATCGTTTGCTTTCACGGACTCATTTTGGTTTAATGCCGTTGAAACAGAAGTCTATGCCATGGCCACATTAATCATGGCTGTTTTATTTTA